>Ga0209417_1001752_pt1 | contig 38182 bp, 39 predicted proteins | sample RifGroF2_FD_184002 | JGI IMG/M metagenome (GOLD analysis project Ga0209417, IMG submission 184002) | Groundwater microbial communities from Rifle, Colorado, USA - Groundwater F2 (SPAdes) (version 2) | ecosystem: Environmental > Aquatic > Deep subsurface > Groundwater | place: Rifle, Colorado... | reverse complement strand
AATATCTGACTAATCTGTATTTTTTTTATGAAATAACCAACTCAATGCACCATAAAACCTAATAGCGAAAAAATATCTTTGAAAGTTATAATCTCATCTTAAAAAAGAATAATCCAGAAAATGCACCCAAAATTAAATTTTCACACAGCCTGTAAATTCCGGGGTTACAATATCGGCCATACCTGACGGTATTGGGTATCCTTATGGATTGGAAATTCTTGTGTAAATGACCCCTGGAATAAATTCCGGGGTTACAATATCGGCCATACCTGACGGTATTGGGTATTCTTATGGATTGGAAATTCTTGTGTTAATGACTCCTGGAATAAATTCCGGGGTTACAATATCGGCCATACCTGACGGTATTGGGTATCCTTATGGATTGGAAATTCTTGTGTAAATGACTCTTTTGTATTTCGTAAATGGCAATAAAAAAGAGGATTGTCATCCCGACAGAGCCGCCTTAACGGCGACGACCCCGATAACCCCGATAGCCATCGGGGGGGGGTCATCCCCAAACGTTTGTATAGGGGATGAGTTCCGAAGGCTTTCGGAATCGCTTCGCTCTGAATGACAAAAAAAAAGGGTTGTCATTCCGACTGAGCGGACGCCAGGAGCGAACGGAGGAATCTGCTATTTCTTCATTAAATAGACGTGAATTTAGCTTAAAGTCAGATTCCTCCGCTTCTTAACTCCTCCCAGCGGAGTTGTTACTGCGGACGGAATGAATTGTAAGATATTTCTTCCAACACACTTCTGCTACTCATTGTAAGCAATAGATTTCATATTACGCCACAATGTCCAGGTATTAAAAAGCAAAACAAAAAGAATTTGGTATTTTTATCGCTGAAATTCAATATCTATGAAAAGAAAGTTCATGAATGCTAAACGGATTCTTATACCAATAGGCGGGATGATATTTGTTATACTCACAGGCTGTTATATTTTTTTCAGCTGGGGTGCCCGGCAACTGGTGACAGGTAATTTGGATGAAATTCCGTTTAACAGGGTTGGATTGTTGTTGGGAACTTCCCGGTTGCTCAATAACGGGCATAACAATTTGTTTTTTGTCTATCGTTGTAATGCTGCTTTCGATTTGTGGAAGGCGGGCAAAGTCAGCCGGCTGGTAATCAGCGGCGATAGTGCAAATGCAGGATACGATGAACCGGAATGGATGCGGGCTTATGTTGTCCGACGGGGTATTCCTGATTCGGTGATTATTTTGGATAAACACGGGTTTAACACGATGGCTTCTTTGCGGTTTTGCCACGACAACCTGGGTCTGGACAGGATTACGGTGATCAGTCAACGGTTTCATAATGAACGGGCGGTGGTGCTGGCCAGGAGAATTGGGATTGAGGCTGTGGGGTTTAATGCTGAGGCTGTGTGGACGTGGTATGGGTGGAAGACTTTTTTAAGGGAGATTGGGGCGCGGGTGTATTGGGTGGTTTGATAAGTAAAGTAAGGTATACCGCAAAGGCGCTGAGACGCAGAGTTTTTTCTCTTTAAGGGTGATAATGGGGTTTTGGTTATCATTTTTTATCCACGCCTACCTGCTGGATTTCCTGCCGGCAGGTAATCAAGAATTACACACCGATAGAATATTTGCCACCAGGGCGACTGATGTAAAGGTTATTGAACACGTTTTTTTTGTTCACGAATTACACCCCGTAAAGCTTCGCTACGGGGCAGGCGAATTGGCTTTCGCTTTGCTCAAGCAGGCATTAGAAAACGTGGTTGTCATATCGACGGAATGGAATGGAGGCTGCCGACACTTGGTTTATGATTGGGGAGGAGATTCTTCGCTTCGTATACTACGCTCTGAATGACAAAAAAGAGGAAGTGATCTGCGGTATGAATGACAAAAAAAGAAGGGTTGTCATCCCGACAGAGCCGCCTTAGCGGCGACGAGGGAACTCATCCCCAATTGTTTGTATAGGGGATGAGTTTCATCACTTCGCTCTGAATGACAAAAAGAGGAACTTAGCTTTGCTCTGAATGACAAAAAAAAAGAGGAAGTGGGCTGCGCTCTGAATGACAGAAAAGAATCAATACTGCTCGATTTCATCATTCAAAAACCTCCATTCAGGGTTTACAGAATTGATCAGGTCATGTTTCTTTTTTCGGCTCCACCCTTTTATTTCTTTCTCCCGATCAATGGCATGTTCAATATAGTCGAAATGCTCGGAGTACAATAGATTATAGCAGTTGTATTTACCTGCAAATGTTTTTTTCAGTGTTTTTGATTCTTGTTCGTGTTGGTATAATCGGGCTGAAAGATCATTGGTCACGCCTGTATAGAGTACTGTTTTATTTTGGTTGGTAATGATATACACAAAGTAGTTATGGGTTCCAATGGGTTTCATTGTTCAAAGGTAATTGTTTTGGTTTTAATTAAATGTGATTAGAGTGAAAAATAGAATTGGATTGCGGGGAGGAGATGCCAATTATGGACATTTCAGGATATTTAAACTGATATTATCCAATGGTGCCGATTACTGTATAATGAGCATGTGCAGTAATTTTGTGAAGGACTTGCTCAAGTCGGGAAAGCAGGGCTTGGTATTAACTTGGACTGGCACAATATGCCCGGTATACACACGCTATCTGATGTCGCAAATGAGTTAGGGAGTGGTGTGTGTTTTTGTTTAATTTTGCGGTGTTTTTGTTTTAAATACCCAATCAATGAAATCAAAAATATGGTTGTCGTCGCCGCACATGGGTTCTATGGAGCAGGTGTTTGTGCAGGAGGCTTTTGATACGAATTGGATTGCACCGCTGGGGCCTCATGTGAATGGTTTTGAAGCCGACTTGCAACAATATACCGGGGCGGCCCATGCGGCAGCATTAAGTTCAGGGACAGCGGCGCTACACTTATCATTAATTATGTTGAATGTTAAGCAGGAAGACGAGGTGATTTGCCAAAGTCTTACGTTTTCGGCTTCGGCAAATCCTATTGCTTATCAGGGGGCTACACCGGTGTTTGTGGATTCGGAGCAGGATACCTGGAATATGAGCCCTGAATACCTGGAGCAGGCCATTGTGGACAGATTAGCCAAGGGTAAAAAGCCTGCGGCGATTATCGTGGTGCATCTTTATGGGATGCCTGCCAAAATGAAGGAGATCATCCGGATAGCTGCACAATATGAGATTCCATTGATTGAAGATGCTGCCGAGGCGCTTGGTTCAAGTATAGATGGCAAAAAGTGCGGGACTTTTGGGAAGTTAAATATTCTATCCTTTAACGGGAATAAGATCATCACAACCAGTGGTGGTGGGGCTTTGCTTTCAGAAGATGATGATTTGATCAAAAAAGCACGTTTTTTAGCCACGCAGGCACGTGATGACGCACCTCATTATCAGCACACCCAAATAGGATATAACTACCGCATGAGTAATGTGGTAGCTGCCATTGGTCGGGGTCAGATGGTGGTGCTGGATGAGCGTATTGCTGCCCGGAGGGCGAATTACGATCGTTATGAACAATTTTTTGGGGAAATCAACAAGAAAGGATATCGAGTTGAGGTATTGCCGGAACCAAAGGCGTATTTTTCAAACCGTTGGTTAACAACAATTACGGTGGATCCGGAATTGAATAAAGGGATTACCAGGGAGGTGATCCGTTTGGCTTTGGAGAAGGAGAATATTGAATCGCGTCCGTTATGGAAGCCGATGCATCTGCAGCCTGTGTTTGCAGGTGCTCCGTTTTATGGAGATGGGGTGAGTGAGGGGTTATTTGAGAGGGGGCTTTGTTTGCCTTCGGGTTCAAATTTAATGGAAGAGGATTTTGAAAGGATCTTTGAGGTGCTTGAGAAGATATTTAGGCTACTCCCCAATCCTTGGACAGGATTTAGGCAAAGTTAAGATACTTTATTTTACTCGGACAGAACCGGAAATAACTTTTTGACCCCCTTCAAAAAGGTCAAAAAAAGTTATTCTGGTTCTAGGCCGCAATACAATATATTTTCCCTGGTGTTTCATAATTTAAAGATTGATGGACACGTTGATAATTATAAAATTGGAAGTACATTTTCATGCCTTTATACAGGTCTAATCCATTCTCGTAAACATTCAAATATACATTTTCATACTTTACACTCCTCCATAACCGTTCAATGAAAATATTGTCCAAGGCCCGACCTTTTCCATCCATTGAAATTTTTATTCCATTGTCTTTCAGTTTACTAGTAAATATCTCGCTGGTAAACTGGCTTCCCTGGTCAGTATTAAATATTTCTGGCCTGCCATGTTTTTCGATGGCTGCTTGTAGCACTTCTGTGCACCATTCTGCGGTCATGCTATTTGATATCGACCAATGAATAACATATCGACTGTGAAGGTCAATGATGGCTGCCAGATACATAAACCCATGCCGCATAGGAATATAGGTAATGTCCATCGCCCACACCTGATTGGGCCTTTCAATCTTTAGTCCCCTTAATAAATAGGGGTATTTGTAATCTCCCTTTTTGGAAAAGGTTGTTCGCGGCTCCCGGTAAATGGTCCTCAGGTTCATGATGCTCATCAAGCGCCTTACCCGTTTTACATTTACATGATAGCCTTCATTCTTAAGCATCTCTGTTAGCTTTAGCATTCCATAAAAGGGGGTTTCAAAATATTGCTTATCCAATAGTTTCATGATCTCCAGATTCAATTCTGTTTCAGGTAACGGACTGTAATAGAAGCTGCTTCTGTTAACATCAAGTATCTGGCATTGCTCAACAATACTTAATTTCGAATTTTTACGATCTACCATGCTAAGCCTTTCTTCTAAAAACCTCATTCGAGCTTTTTTTTTAGAAAATCGTTTTGAACCTGAAGCTTCCCTATTTGTGCATAGAGTTGCTGCACATCTACATCGCTTTCTTTATCTTTTGGCTTATCCATGGAGAACAAGGCCGAAAAATTACTCATGGCCTGGTTTTTCCATGCTGAAATTTGAGCCGGTTGTAACTCGTATTTCCTGGCTAAACCTTCTAAGGTTTCCCTCTCTTTTAGCGATTCAAGAACAACTTTGGCCTTGAATTCCTTGCTGAATTTTCTTCTCGTTATTGACATACTATTAAAATTTAAAGTTAATACTTTATCTTAACTAGCTGTCCGATTTTTGGGGAGTATCATAATTTTTGACGTAAACGACTTAAGGGACTGGAGCAAGGGGGTGACGGAGAAGGACTTAGTGAACGATTTTATTTTTTCAATGCTGCAAAAAATGTCTTTTTATCCATTTCAAGATGACGAAGTACTTGTTTGACAATAAATTCAGGCACAGGGTCAATGTGGGTTTGAATGGTAACTGGTCTGTTTAAATCGCTTCTGGACCATTTCTCGTGACCACCTCTGCCCCTACCCTCTTTGATCATTTTCAGTCCTTGATTTTCAAGAAATTTCCGAAATTCCCTGACAGGAATATTGGATAGTTTCTGAGTAGACATTTGCAGGATTTTTAAGCTAAGACAGGTAACCCTACCTCTTGATGAAAGGTATGAACAGGATATTTATCGAATAACTCTGAAACGTATTTATTGTCTTTGATAATAGAAATAATGCTGGGTGCAATCACTTTTCGTGGGTGTTTTGCCGTTACTTTTAATTGCCATCCCAGCTGTGAAAGCACCTTTGAAAGTGTTTTTTTCTTGAGTGTATAATCAATAAAATCATTAAAAACGATGTTGAAAGAAGACTTAGCATCATGAATAGTTGTGCCATAACCGGTGAGATCAAGGTGCGGGGAATAAATGAAATGAACTTTGTTCTCATCTTGAAAACTAAACAACAAGAGTTTTACCTTAACACCTGCTACGGGATTTTGAAATTCACCCTCATATAAGTATTGTGCCATGAGATTGGTGGTTTAAATGGATACAACAAAAGTAATAAAAAAAAAGACGGGTACAGGGATGACTTAAGCGACTTTAATGACTTGAGCTAACTAAGATACTTTAGTGAACTGAGAGAAGGAGCAACTTAAGCGATTAAAGCGCTTGGTTCGCTTACCGTTTGATTCAAAATTACCATGACCAGTTTTCGGGTTTTGAACTCATATTGACTATCATGGCGATGATGTGGTCGTATTTGTCGTTGAGTAATTCATGGGTTTGTTTGTCTATATAGTCGCATGCCAGTGCATAGTCAAACAAGACTTGGGTTTCGGTGATTTAGCTTTCACTGTCAGATAATTAAGCAACAAGAAATTTAGAGACTGTCTAGAAATAGAAAACAGAACAATTGTTGTATCAACAGAAGCAGGAAAAACAATTAAAGCATTGTTTCTCATTAAGATTACCTAGAGCCGGAATGGCTTTTACTTTTTTGTTTAGGCAAAAATCCCCGATAGCTATGCGGGGAAAAAACCATAGACAAAACGAATGCGTTTGCCCCTGCCTACCGGCAGCTCTGTCCAGCGTTAAGCCCTGCTAACTTTGGGGTGTATGCTATCGCATACAAACGGCAAGCGCCATACTAAGCAGGGCTAAGCGCTGACCATTCACCCGCGTCTGCCCGCTCCCGATGACCATCGGGATTGACGGCCCTGCCCGAGGGTTTTAATATAGATTTGGGAAGTAAAAATCAGAAACTCCTCCGACTTTTTGACTTCATCCCCATTTTGTCATCCTGAATGGAGTGCAACGGAATGACCCCGATAACTATGCGGGGCTCATTCCCTGTTATTTTAAAAGGAATGAGTTCCGAAAGCATTCGGAATCGCACGGCTCAGCATGACAAGAAACCAGCTCCGTTAATTCTTGACTCTAAATTCTTTTCTGGCGCTCTTTTTTTTCAAAACAAACACTTCAACCCAAACCACCCACATTAAAAAGATCATGAAATAGAAAAATGTCTTAAAAATATAGTCGTGGAAGAAGTGAAATTGCGTGGGGAAGGGTTTTAGTACAAGGGAGAGGCCGACGATGCGGATGACGTTGACCCATTCGATGATGATGAGGCCCAGGGGGATGTACCAGAGCTTGTGTTTCCAGGGGCCGGGGAAGAGGAGCATGAGGAAGAGCCAGTGCATCCATTGTTTGAGGCTGGTGCAACCGGGGCTGACCATCACATAGACCCACTGACCATTGTTGGCCTGGAGGTGAATGGACTGATCGGCCTGGGTAACGTAGTAGTTGATGTGGAAGATGTGGTCAAGCACCCACTGGCTCTGGTTGAGGAGCAACAGGGAGGCCCAATTGAAGAGTTGATCTACCTGATAGGCAACCGGGTAAAAATTCAGTTGTCCTGACCAGAATTTATAGATATAGTGAAAGCTCAGTAGCAATAACGCAAACAACCCCACATATTTGAGGGGCTGCAAGATCTTCATCAGTTTATGTAGTTGTGTTTTGTCCATGGTCACGATTTTAGAAAACGGTATTCGGGGAAATAGGCTCCTGCGAGCTTTGTGTTGGCATTGTACTGTATGAGTTGATTGTAATTCTCTGGTAGGTGTATAAAACGCAGTGTACTGAATTGATGTATTTGATGACCAAATCCTGATTTATACCTAAAAAGTCCATCTGCATTGCTTGACCCATAGCCACCGCCTAAATGAAGGGTGTGGATGTCCTTTCCTTTACAGGCCTCAATGGCGGCATCCATCATTAATTTTGAGGGGCTTTCCTTTAAAAAGGCTTCGGAAGTACCTCCCAGATGAAACTGTGCCAATCCGTTGACCATTGTAAACAGACCCGCTGATGCCATCTCTCCTTTTGAATCTGACACTGAAACTAGCATTATAGAATCCTTCAATAGTTGCTTTAATTGCTTAAAATATTCAGGAGAAAAGAAATAGCGTTGCTGAGCATGTTTGCGCTGCATGGTTTGCGTATAGAGATCAATAAAATTTGGCAATTGGCTCCAGTTGTTGACTTCCATGCTATATCCCCTATCGTGGAGCTTTCGCAAATGTCTTTTGTGGTTCTGTGAATAGGATTGCCGTATATTGGCCATCGGAAGGCTTGTGTTTATTGAAACTGTGGGCCCATGCGCATGGTAGGTTATGTTGGGCAGTTTAGCAAGCTGAAAGGTGTTGTAAAGGGGATGTAACCGAATGAAAGAGCTGACGTATCCGCAGGCTGCCGCTTCGGTGTGAAATTGTTTTAAAGCCTCAATGATTAAGGCTGTTGAAGTATCTTCATTGTATAAAATTCCGGGATAACCATAGGGACTTACCAGGTCTTTTTCGATGGAACCGTTGCTATGAATTACGCGTTCGACCAAGGGAATGATAAATTGGGTGCCCTCTATTTGAGCACTCCATGCGACTGGTTTTCCATGAAGTACTTCTGCTTCCAAATGACAATACCCCGGCAGGTGATAGATATCGTGTGATTCTATTAAAAGTGCCTGGTGCCAAAGGGAATCCCGGGTATTGATAAAGGGCATTTTGTTTTATTAAAATATATTCATTCTGATATTGAAGAGCAAAGGTAAAGTAATATTGAGCGATGGAGCGACTTGAGAGACTTGAGAGACTTTAGCGAACTGAGCGACTTAAGCGATGGGGCGACTTGAGCGACTTGAGCCCCGAAAGCTTTCGGGGTGAGCGACTTTATATGCTTAGAGAATTAAACACAAAGTTGGATTGATTAATATCTCTGTTAATCCATTTTAATGAACAACCCAGCTGCAATAAGACGGGGTATCAAAAGGTAAATTTATTTTTCTAATAGCACCAAGGTGAGGGGGAACTTGAGTGCCGACAGGCAAGTCAAAACCCAAAGATCCCTCGCTATAAGCTCGGGATCTTCCGATAACTATCTGATTCGCTTAGTTCGCTTGGTTCACCTCATTTGCGTCTATCAGCCTAATCAGCGGTTTGTTTTACATTCTGGGAAGCCAGGTCTGTATCCTTTCCAGTATTTCTTCAAAATCAGGCTGGCCTTTGTAATATAATGAAGCAGTGGAACGATACCTCTCTCTGAATTTCGATCTTAGATGACCTGATGATAGCAGAAATGCTTCATTCTGACTGACTTCTACAGCCAGGTCAATGGCTGGGAATCGCCGGGCTTTATGATCAATGTAGTTTCCGGTTCCAAGAAATACCTGTACTTCTTTTAGCCCCAGCAAACAGTACACATCGTAGTACTGACGCATATAGTTTTTACGTTCAACACCATCAGTGCTCTCCTGTCTGAATTTGGTTACTATTGTCTGCAACTTTTCTACAAAAGTATAACGCGAGTCATAGCAGTGTATTTCACTTGCCGTATTGTCAATCAATGGAATGGATGCCGTCCGTAGCGCTTTCTTCAGTGCCCATGAGCCGATGTTGACAGGTATATTCGGTGTAACCTGGTCAAATCCGACCTCAAGCAATATTCCTGGCTTTAGGCCTTTCACAACTTCTGTTACCGGCTCATAGTAAAGCCTGATACCACCGCTCATTCCATTCGCGCTATCAAAGTCAGTGTCTCTTTCAATCCTGCGGATACCATCGATCCTGATTTCCTTTGCAAGCCAGTCGTAAAAACCGAATCTTGATGCTATAGCATTTTTCTTTTTTGAGGTTTCATTCACCTTCAATTCGGCAGGCGGACTGATCCTGATATCAATATCCTCGGAAAATCGGTCGATAATACCCAGACCTTTTGAAAGCGAAGTACCACCTTTTAGCTCAAAAGAGAAACCTGCCTTTTTCAACCCGTAGAGCACATGCATAATCCAGTAGTCTTTCTCTATCAGACCCGGAACGATACCTGTTTCGGTTTCAAGCATAAGAAGAAGATCACCAAAACTCCTGTGATTATGCAGATAATCAGCCATTGGAAGCAGACTTGACAAGAATGGGTGCAAAGAATTTTTTCGTCTGTATACCGCCGTATTGTTCCACGGCTTTGGCCAGCAGGGTATTATTCATGCCTGATGCTTTGCGTTTCACATTTTCAAGCAAAGCTGTTTTATCTTCAGCCAGGTCTTTTATGTAGGAAACAAGGTCAACCAATAAAAATTCTTCTGTAAGTCTGGAAGGAAAATTCTGTTTGTTATGGAAACGAAATTTACGACCTCCCAACACAAAACTACCATGCCGTTTATGGTTGTATACTACCCGCTCGTTGTATAGCTGCGTAGCTCCTATCCCAAGCATGGTGTACATATTTGGCGAGAGTATCAGAAATCTGTCATCCTTTAAAAAGGCCTTTACCAGTGCTTTATCCTCAGGTGGGGTTATTCCGAAAACCGTAGCCCGGGGCACATAATAAACACCCTGAGCAATCTTGCTGAGCTTTCCTTCGCTGACCAAAGCCGCTAAATGCCGGTCTGGAGCATTGGTGTATTGAAGCAAATCTGCCCGTCGATATACCTTTCCCTCTTTTAAATGTTTCCTTAAGGTTTCCAGTCGATTCATTTCCAGTGAACTTTTTTTTGCAAAGTTAATTAAAATTATTATTTGCATGAAATATTATTAATAATTCATGCAAATAAAGCAAATAAATTTATGGCGGTAATGGCGACTTGAGCGAACTGAGGGACTTGAGCGACTTAAGCGATGGGGCGATTTGAGCGACTTGAGCGAAGGAAGCGAAGGAAGCGAAGGGTTACCATGACCAGTTTTCGGGTTTGGAGCTCATGTTGACAATCATGGCGATAATGTGGTCGTATTTGTCGTTGAGTGCAACATATGTTTCTAAGTCAATGTATTCACATTTTAAGGCGTAGTCTAACCAAACTTGGGTTTCGGCTGCTTCGCCTTCTGAATCAGATAATTTTGAAACAAAAGCCTTAGGATAACGTCTTTTTCTAAAAGCTTCAGCTAAGTTACCACTAACTGATCGTGATGACCGTCTGATTTGGTCTGCCTGCCCTGTGAAATAGATTTATATATCGAAAACATTTTGTTTATCAGAGGCCCTCTATACTAATAACTCATATAGAATTAGATATCAATATTTCACAGGGTAAAAATAGGTTTCTTCTTTGGGAAAGGACTTTGTTATCCTGAACACTTCCCTTCCTGCCTTGAAGGAGAGTTGGAATACTTTAAGATCACGGTGAGTTTTGATTTTTTCACTCATGGTTTTATTGTTTCGAATTAAGCGAATTGAGCGAACTGAGCGACTTGAGCGACATCGCTGCATTTGCATCTTCGCTTAGTTCGTCTCTTCGCTTAGTTCGCATCTTCGCTCACATCTCTTAGTTCGCTTCGCTCGCCACTTCGTTTCTTCTCATTGGAACAGAAAACTTGCCTTGTAAGTTATTCACTAAACCGAACTATCCTTCCCGGGTTACCAACGACAACGGCATTGTCAGGTACATCTCGGATGATGACTGAACCTGCTCCTATCATCACATTTTTACCAATTTTTACGCCTTGAATGATGACAGAGCCTGCTCCTACCCATGATAATTCACCAACGGACACATTACCACAAAGAATGGCACCGGGTGAGATATGGACATAATCACCAACTATACAATCATGGTCGACAGAGGCTTTGGTGTTAATAATGCAATGAACACCAATGACACTTCCACTTTGTACAACAGAATGATGAAATACAACTGATCCTACTCCCACCTGAGCAAAAGGAGACATACTAACAGTTGGATGTATAACAGTATAGAAATTAAAATGTAGTTTTTCAGCAAGTTTTTTTCTGATATTGTTTTCACCTATGCCAAAAACTACTTTGTCTTTTGTTGAGTTAATATGGTAACGATTGAAAACGGGCAAATCATTTAGTCTGGTTTTTGAAGAGTCGTCATCAATAAATCCTTCTGCCATCAAATTATTCGCAAGCAAACAATCCAATATCACTTTACCATGTCCACTTGCACCATATATCCAGATATAATCTAACTCTTTCATACTATTATTTTGTTTCCAAGAATTTCGCTGCCGTTGCTTGACCTTCCTGACTTATTCCTACGCTTTAAAATACCTTTTCAATGGTTTTGAAAAGAATTTTCATATCCAATGCAAATGTACAATGATCTACATACCACACATCATAATTAAATTTCTGTTCCCAGGAAATGGCATTGCGGCCATTGACCTAAGTCCAGAATACAATTTTTGTTTTTGTAATATGAAATTATCTACTTTGAGTGGATAAACCGTTATGGCCGGTATATCCACTTTGAGATGAGAATCCATTTTTTAATTTCAATTGAAGTAGGTATTATCATCAGTAAAGATTCAATCTTCTGTCTCACGAATTACCATAAATGCTTCTGCGCGTTCAAAACCAACAGTTGCCCCTCTATATTTTGCCAATGCTTCAATTGCCTCCAGTGAACGTGGGTTGGGAAAAGGTTTTAGTTGACTTTTAAAACACTCCATCGCCTCAAGTTTTAGTTTAAATTCTTTAGTAATATTCACGAAACGATTGGGAATAAAATTATCATCTCCGAACGGAGCTGCCCATTCTGTTTCAGAAAGGGTCTCGTAAGCATATATTTTTTTAACAGAACAATTATTTATAGGACGTGCGGCTACAAGAGCTGCGTTAAACACTGCCTCGTGATCTTTATGAATATCTCCACGGTGGGGTATAAACAACGCTTCGGGTCTAATTTCATTGATAATTTCACTAAATGCAATTGCAATTTGATAGTTTGGATAAACATCCAATCGAGGGGCAGGTAATTCAAGAAAATGAGTTTGTTTAACATTCAAAATTTTATGAGCTGCAATAGCTTCATTTCTCACATTATCGATGCCTTCCTGGTTAAATAATTCTGGTGCACCAATACTAGCATTTGTGGCGACTAAAATATGTACTTCAAATCCTTCATTGCTATATTTACTAATAATACCACCACAACCTAACACTTCATCATCGGCATGAGGTGCTATAATTAATATATTTCTTTGCATAAGATTCTTATATTATTATCTCAATAAACATCAGAATCTCCGTAAGAAATGTACCAATTTCTATAATCGGTCAAAACATTCATCATCTCACTATGAGGTCGAACCCCTATAAATGTTGGTTTGCTCGAAGGAATAAAACCCAATTTTTCTAATAGAATATATCTTTGATCAAATAAACTAATCCAAGTATGAAGAATTGCTTCAGTTTGATTATAATAAGCAGCAATATGGGAAATTAAAACAGAAATTATTGTAAAATTCTCTTTCTCTATTCCGATTTCAGTAATAAATAAATCAAAAACATCAGGTTTAATCTTTGAAGGGTATTTTTTCAAAACAACAAAACCTAATAGACTACCATTTTGACGATATTCAAATTTATCATACGGAACTGAAGGGTTTTGTACATAACGCCAATTTAAATATAATTTATCCCGCAATACAGCAACTTTAAATTGGGATGTCACTTTGGAAATAAGGTTACCGTGTTCAACACCAAAGTGGGTGAACATGGCTATATTATCATTTAATGATCCAGTTAACTTACTTGATGGTAACGCTAAATGTGAAATCTGACCTAAATCATTCCATTTTAAATTTTTGATAAAACCGTAATGAGAGTTATTATTGGGAAAGCCCCATATTGCTTTTACATCCAATTCTTCCTCTAATTTTTTATAAAGAGCATTTGACAAAGAACCAAAAACACCCAACCCACCATAATCAGGATGTGTCATTGTAGTCATTGATAATGCAGAAAGCATTTTTGTATTCTCTATATTAAGCCAAACAGGAGAAACAGCATAATGACCAATTAGTATTTCATTATCCCACATAAGTTTAATCAAATGTTTACCCGCTGGATTATCTTCAAAACGCCATTTCCAGTATGACATTGTCATTTTTTGTTTAAAAACCATCTCGAACAATTCAAGAATTTTGTTCTCATCACCAGTTCTATAATCCCTAATTTCCATAATAGTACATTTTTATTATTTTTCTGCAAAAAGCTTCTTTTCACCTACGAAAATGACTTTAATAGTTTTAATAATTATTTTCCAATCAAAAATAAAAGAAATATTTTTCGTATATATATAATCATAATATCCTTTTTGCTCCCATGTTAAATAGATACTTCCATTTACAGCAGCCAGGCTGGTCAAACCAGGTTTTACATGGAAACGGTAGTTTGAGTATTCACCAAATTTATCTTTAATTTCAGGTAAACAAGGACGTGGACCGACGACTGACATTTCTCCTTTGAGTACATTTATTAACTGTGGTAATTCATCGATTTTTAATTTCCTCAAGAAGTGACCTATTCTGGTAACTTCAGGATCATTTTCAAAAATCTGATGATGAATCGTTCGCTCCCTGTGAATCATTGTCCTAAATTTATACAATAAAAATGATGATTCATTTTTGCCTAACCTTCTTTGAAGAAAGAAAACAGGACCTTTACTTTCAATTTTTAATAACAACCCAACAAGCAATAAAAATGGTAAAAGAGTTATTAAGGAAATGAAAGCGATAACCCAATCAAATAATGGTTTAAGAAATTTTGAATACATATATAGACTAACTCTTAAGTGTTCATTTCAAATTTATTATTAATAATCAATGTAGGGAATTATACTCTTTCAATAATGCCTCCCATATTATTTTTCGTTCAAACCTAGATACTATTAATTCACGAGCATTTGATGCCATTTCAGTAACAATATCAGGATTTTTTGAACATCGTTTCATTGAAGTATACAATGACAATGAATCTTTCGGTGGTACAATAAATCCATTTACACTTTCAACAATTATTTCATTACACCCATTTATATTCGTAACAATGCATGGCAAATCCATTGCTCCGGCTTGCATAACTACATTAGGGAATCCTTCACGATAACTCGGCAAAACTAACACATCCGAAGAAAGTAGATATGGGCGTATATCTTTCTGAAATCCAACAAATACAATTCCTTGATGATTATAAATATTGTATTCTGTCATTTCATCTACAGGATCCATATCTTTTTCAAAATTACCTACCACTATTAGGCGAACTCGAGGATCTTCATTATACAACTTTGAAAAAGCATTTATTAATTCGTTAATGCCTTTATCTTTACGAACGCGCCCAACAAAACAAAATACTATTGAATTATTAGATATGCCTAAATTATTCTGAATATCTACTTTACTAATCGCTACAGATTCTTTCTTGAAATAATTGATATCAATTCCATTGGAACTACCATTGGCTATTACTTTTGTGTTTACTAATTTTGAATAGTTTTTCATGATCATAATTTCTTTCATTTTAAAAGAGTTAGGATAGATCATTGTCGCACAAGAGTTTGTGGTTCTCTCTAATAATTCAAACAATTTGCGCTTTAAACCGGACATGTCAAGAAAGTAAATTCCTGCTACTGTATGTAATCGATGAGGAACCCGTACAATGAACGCAGCTATCATCCCTAAAAGTCCAGCCTTTAAGGTATGAGTATGAACAATAAACGGCTTCTCTTTTCTAAACAACTTAACTAATTGTACCAATGCGACAAAATCATTTATTGGAGAAATTTTTCTGTTAAAATTTATTTTAACTCCTTTAACTTTTTCTTGTAAAAGAAACTCGTCAAAATCGACTCCCCCAGAAGAAACGGCTATCACTTCAAAGTATTGGTTCATATACTCTAATTGTCCTTTTAATAGTGTTTTTAATGATATAGGAATTGTGGTTATACGAATAATTTTTTTTTTCATTTTCAAAGATTAGTAAAACATTTTAATCAACCTCCCCAAAACTACAGAAGAATTCTTTAGCTGAGTTCCTGGATGACTGGGTGATTATACTATTCGTTTTTTATCTATATTTTCTTTTACAAGCTTGATGCCTGTATTGTATTCTTTCAGGTTTAACCTATCCACAATTGCGAGGCCTGTCGTGGTTGAAATTTGCTCTATGAGTTTTTTAACGGTTTAACAGTATTAAAACACAAAACTTTCAATGGCCTTGCGTACATAGATGAATAGCTGGTGTTCAATGGTGTTGCATTTTGCAACATTATTGAGGATAATGACATAAAATAACAATAAACCTGTTTGCCTGGCAAACTCCATGATCCGATACTTAAATATATGGTGCCGATAAAAATCAGCCACTCCTGAATCAAATAACATCAGGATGTTTCTAGCACCACGATATTGAAAGATTCCAAATCAACCACCAACAACACCAAAGCAGGTTACTCACCATAAAATCTGCGGTTTCACAATTGCCGCCAATTGATAAAAAACCTTTGTTGGGTTGAATTATTTTCAATTAAAATTGTTAAGTAAATGATAATAGTTACTAATATTTTATTTTAAAAAAAGTTTTTTAAATATAGGATACAAAAGACTTTCCAATAACAAGAATAATCGTGCCTTAAATGGAATAAATAAAATATCTTTCCCTGACCGTTCTGCTTCTACAATTCTGAGGGCAACCTCTTTTGATTCTAATAAATTAATGTCGGAGTTGTGTGTTGTTTCGTTTCGTATTGAATCAGAATTACGAAAAAGGCTAGATTTGAAAGTTGATGGTATTACTTCTAAAAATTGAATCGTATTTCCTTTCTGTCTTCTTATAGATCTTGTATATGCCCATAGTGCAGATTTTGATGAAGAATATGCACTATGATTCTTCCTGCCACAAATAGCAGTTGTTGAAAGTATATTTATTACCTTATGTGTTTTCGAGTTAAATATTAGATTATTTGTTAATAATACAGGACTAAAGAAGTTTGCATCAAAAATTTCAATATATTCATTAATATTCATTTCTTGTACTGACTTAACTAAATGTTGGCCGGCATTATTAATTAGTAAATCAACATTTTCAATTTCGTTTATGAATTTATTTAAATCAGGGATTGAAGTAAAATCTATTTGCTTAGTTATTATTCTACAATTCGATATTTTATTCAATTCATTTTTTGCTTCTTCCAATTTTTTTTCGTTTCTACCAGTAATAATAACTTCCAAAGAGTGTTTAGCATATATTCTGGCTAATTCAAGCCCTAAACCAGAAGATCCTCCAGTTATTAATACCTTATTATTACAATATTTTTTATACGTTTTTCGCCTATTTAACCTAGAATTTAGACCAAAAATATAGTTTAATATATTTGGGAATACTCTTTCCAAAATTCTAACTCCAAAGAAGTAATAAGGAACAAAGAATTTTTTTCCTGATACTGATGAATCTTTTAAAGATAGTTGTATTAATTTAATTATTTTCATTCCAACTAACTCTGCACTAATTCCTTTATTAAATTTAAAAACATCAGAACATTCATTTAAAATATTGGTTGGACGAATAACATCAACAAATATCCCCTCTTTCATTAATTCTTGTTGCAATGTGCTTGCAAAACTTTCGAGTGCAAATTTTGATGGAGCATATGAATTAACAGTCCCTGGTGCTTTATTGCCAGATGTTGAACTTATAATGATAATCCTATTATTAGACTTTTTAGGTATTTTATTAATCAACGCTTTAATTGGGATAACATTTCCAAAGAAGTTGGTATTAAACTCTTTTCTGAATTCATCGAAATCGTTTGAATGTGATAAAAAACCCACAGTTGATATTAATACATTAATATCGTTTAGCTTGTCACTTGCAATAATATCTTGAACACCGGATTCGTCAGTAACATCAGCTTTTATAAATGTTATTTTATGATTCTCATTAGTTTTACTAAGATACTCTTCTAAATAAGAAGGAAATCTTTTATCTATTGCAATTATTTCAATGTTATTAGTAATGTTGTTTAATTGTTTTATTATTGAAAATCCAATATTTCCAATTCCTACGATAAGGATTTTTTTTGCAGTTTTTATCATTTTGGTAATAGTATTTAGTTAGGTTTATTGCATTATAGTCAATGTTACGTATATGAAAAGTAAGCGATTTTGAAGCACGAAACTTTCAACCTGCAAAGAAGTTCAAGCGGGCTACAAACCTTGATACTACGACTATCTCTTTTATTAATTAAATAATAACAATACGAAATGTTATGGTAATACTAGAATTAATCATAAAAAAGAATTATTATTCGTAATATTACAATCAGCAAACAAATTAATACTACATCCTAATTATAAGACAATAAAAAAATAAGCCTGTAGGCCTTATCCTATCAGGGTATTATATACTTGCTCATACTTCTCAATCATAATTTTAACGTCATATTGTTTAGCTCTTTCTTTACATCTTTCGGCCACTTGTCCATAAAAAGCAGCATCATTAGTCAACTGTAAAATAAGTTTTGCCAAAGTATCGCTATCACCAGCTTCAAACAATAGCCCCGCACCCCCAACAACTTCTGCTAAACCAGGAACATTTGAAGCTATAGTTGGTTTCCCTGCAGCCATACCCTCAACAGCGGCACGCCCGAAACCTTCATTATGCGACGACATTACATTGAAATCAGCAACTTTCATAATCATAGGAATATCGTTTCTGTTACCGCAGAACTTTGTCCTGTCAAAAACCCCGAGTTCCTTTGCCAAGTTTTCGCAAATAGTTCTTCTTTCACCTTCTCCCACGAAGGCAATATTAAAACACTCCGGTAATAAAGTTAGTGCTTTTATTAAGGTATCTTGATCTTTTTGTTTTCGAAAACCTGCAACTTGAACAATCAACTTTTTATCATTACAAATACCTAGCAATTTTTCTTTGGTGGTCGTTTCCTTAATTTGAAAGTCTTTAATAATTATCCCATTTGGAATAGTTATAACTTTACTGCGAATTTTAAGGTATGAATCCAAATTAATAGTAGTTGCTTCAGAAATAGATATAATTTTTTGATAATTTTTATAAATAAACCGATCGACATTTTTAAAAAATGCAAAATGCCTCCTTCTATTATCTGTACTATGTTCAGTCATGACTAATTTAACTCTTGAAAAAGATAATATTTTCGCAATTGCCACCCAGTATATTGATGGGAATAAATGAACATGAATAATGTCATATCGACAAACATATTTTAACAATTTGAATATTAATAATGGATTATAAATATTATTTCCACTACCTAAACTATAAATAGTTACTCCTTTTTGTTGTAATTCATTGAAAAAATATGTTACTTCTCCATTTAAAAGTAAAACGTCCATTTGGTAGCCATTTAACATATGCACGGGAACATTGCTTACGATTGACCTTTCTGCTCCACCTGTTTTTAAAGAATTAATAACTCTAAGAATTCTCATTATGCTTTATATATTTTTATTATATTTCAATTCCATATTAATATTAAATAGATAAGACAGTATCAATAGTTTTTGCTTTTAAATAATACTTATTATAAATCGCCATTAAGCCAAGAAAGTAAATAGTGTATGGCATAACGAATATTGATGATGATAGTTTTAAACTATGCAAAATAAAGTACAAAAATGCAAATCCGTAATAAACATTTCGCTTATTATTAGAAAAAATTATTTGCATCGTTTTAAATAAAAGACTAGAATAAAATGCCAAATAAAAAATTGCTGCAAATGAACCAGCATTTTTATCTGGCTTTTCACTTATCAATAATATTCCATTTCCAAAAATAGAATTTGGAATAACGATATTCATAATCTTATTGCCAGAATACTCTGCAGAACTTGTATTATATGTATATTTATCAGAGGTATAACTTAATATTGTTTCGCCTAGATCTCTATTAAGTATTATAATAGAATAGATGAATATTAATAAGAAGACAATAGAACCTGTTATATATTTTTTATCGGATAATAGTTTAAAAAACATAATAATTAATAGACAGCTAAATGATGTAACGGAGAAGGAAATCAACCCCACAATAGTAAACAACACTATTATAATTATAAACAAATTTAACCTATTTGTATATTTGGCTAAAAGGAAAAACAACGACGGAAATATTAAATAACCTAATACATGAGGCTCATGAGTCCATCCTGTTAAATTTCCAAACACAAAACCGAGTCGGGATTCACCAGTCTGCAGGGATATCCATCCTGGCATATAATAATGTTGACCACTCATTGTATTTGAACTTAGGAGTGAGGGAAATAAATCGTTAATATTATTAGTGAAAGGTTTAATTATTTTAAATAATTGTAACAATATTGAAATCAGAACTGCAAATACATTAAACAAAGCGAAATTCACATAATATAAATTTAAGTTAGTAAAAGACGCAATAACATCAATAGAATTTCTTTTCGCAAGAAAAAGATTATTAATATACATCAAAAACACAACTTGATTGAATGTAATAACAATGACTGCGCCAAAGTGATAAAAATCTAATTCAACAACGAAAGAAATTAATTGAAAAAAAAGAAGTAAAAAGAAGAAAGTCATTGGAGGAAACCTTAGAAGAGCCATAAAGGGATATATTTTGCCTTTGAATCTAATCAATAATATTGCTAAGGTCCCTAATCCAATAATTAGATAAATAAAATTATTAGATTGAAAACTTCCCAAAATAATATACGGTACAATTGATATATTAATAGATAATTGAATCACAATTACCAAAAAATCAATAATGCTAAATATTTTTTTAAACATATTTATTTTCGTCTAATGATATTGATTTTTACTTTTAAGCAATTCATAGTGTTTAATATCTCTATATTTTAAAATTTTGGCAGGATTACCGCCTACAATAGCGTATTTAGGTATATCCTTTACAACCACAGATCCGGCGGCAATAATTGCTCCCTCTCCAATAGTAATATTACCAGTAATTATAACCCGCGCACCTAACCACACATTATCTTCAATGATAATTTTTTTTAAAATAAGGGAATCATCGTAAGGAATTTTCTCTCCTGCGTCATAATTATGATTTTGTGTTATTACCAAACACTCACTTCCTGAGTGGAAATTATTACCAAAATGAACTTCACCCTTCCCACCCACTATCATTCCATTGAAATTACAATTATTTCCAAAATAAACCTTGCCACTAAAAAAAGACTTATAGTTGACTTTTAAACCACTTCCACATTTTAGCGAAATTATTCTTGTACGTTTAGTATAGTATGCTCTGATATAATAGCGTTTTATTTTCAAAAGCCTGCGGCGTAAATATATTACTAAATTAAATAGTTTCATCTCGACTTTATTAAAATTTAAATGTTTTTATATTGTATTGTTTTTCAAGTAGCGCCTCTACTTTATCACTATTTTGAAGTATGGCATTAATATATCTTGAAATGAAAAAACCAACGTTACCTTCCATTGCGGTAAAAGCAGATGCAACATAATAACTCAAGGTTTTGTCGGAGGGCAATAGGCTAACTGGATGACCTATAAATTGTACTAATTCGTCAATCGAACTTGCTTTCTTTATTAATCCATGCTTTAAATATTCATAATGATCTTCAATTGGCATAGATGAAAGTTGATACATAACAGTAGGCACTTTCATAATTGCTGCATCTAAATGAATACTTGAAGTATTACTGATCTGTAAAAAGATTTTTGATAAATATGTATATGGTTTAACTTGGCTAGCGTCTGAAAACTCAATATTATTTGCTAAAAACCACTCTTTATGCCAGCTTTTCATAATGGGGTGTGGTCTGACTACCAATTGAAAAGTTGTGTTTTTTATTAAGTCTACACATAATTGTTTCACAATATTGAAATCATCCAATTCATTCACTGCAATACCAATTTTACACAACCCTTCCTTTTCAGATACAGTATAAAAATCATCAAATCGAGGCGATCCTGTAAGTAAGACCTTTCCATTCGGCTTAGTTTGCATACCATATTTAGAAAAACTTTCCTCGCCATCTAGTAATGAATAATCAAATAATAATTTAGGAAATTTATTTGTTACTGAAGCATGTTGTAGGAAAAGTGTTTTAATTTGTAGATTAGACGCCACCTTTAGTAAACAGCGATTCATTGGGCTGTGATCATTCGCCAAAACAATAAGAGTTGGTTTATAATTTACAATAATACGATTTGCAATGATGAATTTTCCATATGCTAAAAGATAATCAATTGGATTTTTAACTAATGCCCTTTTTTGTCTTAAGTTAGCTTTTCTATAAGCACGAAATAAATCAATAAAATAAGGTGCAGATAGGTAAATTGCTCTTATCATAGGATAATCAGTATCATCTCTTATGGTAACATACTTAACATCTTTCAAATTACTAATTATTGTTTTAAACGAAAGCTGATTATTATTGCTCGCACCAAAAAATAGCACATCAACATTTGCTTTTTTAATATAATTAATTTCCCTTTTAAAAACAGAAGAAATAAGTTTTGGAATTCTTGGTATTACAATCTTAAACAAAGAGGGTTGTTCCTGATAGTCTTGTTCCAATACCATCTCAAAACTTATATTTATATCAAATATATCTATATTAGAAAATTTCATTTATCCTGGGTTTATTTATGCCTAACCAATTTTAACCATAATGATGATAAAATTAAATCCACACTTTTTTTGTAAACAGAATAAAAAATTAATAGCATTATCGATAAAACGCCAAACTTAATTAATATGATTAAAAATAAATTTAGTGTCAATAACAATTTACTTATAAATGAAATTAGGAAGAAGAACGTAACATAAAAATACATTCTCTTCCAGTTGAAACGAATTAATTTATTTTTTTTCATTGACAATATTAAAGCAAATACACTTCGGAAAAATAATGTCACAAATGAAGCAGTTACAACACCCCAAATCCCCCATATAGGTATAAGTATTAGGTTTAATGTCAAATTAATTACCGAATCTAATAATGTTACATAAAAGACATTTTGTGTATGTTTCAAGAAAAGCACATTAACAAAAATAAAATAAAGTCCCTGAAAAACATTAGCAAAAGCTAATATGGGTATTATGGTATATATAGATCTGAATTGTTTTGCAACCATCAAATCTAGTATTTCCTTAGAAAATAATGAAATAAATAACGCAATAAAACAATATACAATTACTAATAACTCTCCCACTTGTTTAATCTGTCGAATCCCTCTTTCTCCTTCTGATTCTTTCTGAAAAAACCAAGGTGCAAACGCTTGATTAGCAGCAGAAGTTACTATGCCAACCATACCACCAAACTGTTGTCCTGCACTATACAAACCAGTTTGTGCTTTACCTGCCATATCATTTAATAATAATCTATCTAACACACCTGAGGTCCATGCGGCCAATGAGTGCGGTAATAAAGGTAATGCATAAATTAATGCCGGTTTTAATATTATCCTTTTAATACCTAATTTTATTTTTTTTAAAAAAACAAATCCAACATATATAAAAAAGACCACGGAGGTAATTACATTCGCTAACAAAACGCCTAAAACACCTAAATTAAATATAGTAAGAAACAATATAACAAGTGAAACTTGAAATATAAAATAGATTAATGAATTTATTCCGTAAAAGCTCCCTTTTTGCAGTGTTTGTAAATAAGTTTGAAAAAAAAGATATAAAGGAGAAAGAATTACATTTACGATCCCAAAAAACATCAATGGATAAAAATTAATTTCTCCAATGAAAGGATCAATAAAATATCTATGTAAAGATATAAATAACGTTCCAATAACTATGGAGTTAACAACAACAAAAGAAGTTAATGTCCCCCACAAATTCTTTGAATATTCAGGGTCCTTATTTTGATAATAAAATCTGGTTGCTGAAGCATTAAGTGAAAATAAAACAAAAATTGAAATAAATGAAGATATTGAAGTTACCACATTTAATACACCATAGTCTTGCGGAGAGAGAAATGCTGTGTATACAGGCAGAAGAAAAAACATTATGCCTTTTTGTAATACCGTAACAAAACTATATATTGCAGAATTTTTAATTAAATTTGGAATTCTCATCAATTCGTGTTAGAATTCAAGTTATAAAATCGAAATACTTCCATAACAGTTGCGCAAGGCTAAATGGCGATGTATGCTAAAACCATTTTTATTAAACGAGTCAATGTCTTTATATTTTCCAACGTATATTCTATCACTATTATGATCGCAATCATTGCACCAAATAAATTCGTTGCACCATAGGCATTCGGAAATACAATGCCAAACCATAAAAAAGGTATAGGCACTTAGAATTGCGGAAGGAAAGATAAATTGTTTACTTAAAATATCCGGAGAAACAGAACGAGAATTTTCAAAAAGGGTTCTACGAATAAGATACCATCTACATTCCAAAGTATTCTTCATAAAGGACTCTTCTAAATACCAATCTTGATTATAGAAACACGGCTCTGACTTTTCTGGATTTACTCCAAAAAATTGACGTAAAGATAATAAAGAAATGCCCTCACCATTTTTCATTGATGGTACACCAAGGATTAGAATAAAATCCTTTGCGCTGGATAACAAAACATCCCTTGTATAGTGAATTAATGGGATTTCATCAGGAATAGAAATCCCTAGCTTATCAGCACAAAAAAGTAACTCTTGCTGACCAATGAAATACTTACCAAAGACTTCCTTTGCTTCATCTATTGTAACGATTCTTTCCATTTTTGATAATTTAAGAATTCATTAAAGGTTGCTAAATGGCCTAATTGCGTGTATTTCTCAATACGAGTAAACTCTTGTTTCAGACGGTAGTATCTATTCCCCCAATTGGTTTCCTCAAACCAAGCAAGTTTCTTAGCTGGTGAATTATATAGTAATATATTCGTATTAGTATCCAATATTACACGCAAAAATGTAAGATATGCACGATACTGATGCTCTGGAGAAGCCACTAGGATTAATCTTTCCCAATTATTATCAAATGCAAGCTTTATAACTTCAGTTGCCTGTTCCCTAGTATTTAGGGATTTTCCTTCATGAAAAATTGCATGAGTAGAAACCCCTTCTTTTAGAATATATGGAATTACCTTTGAAAAAGGAAAACTACCATACTCATAATCTGTTATGCCTCCGCTAAAAACTATTTTATCGGCCCAACCTTGCTTATACAATTCTACTGTATGTTGATATCTATTTAGTCCATCTCCTTCCAATAAAACTATTGCATCTGATTTATTAAGAAAGTCATTATCAACAATCGCTATTATTGTTGCCATTTCATTCATGACTAAAAATTGTCCCAAAAAAGCGGATGTCCTTTTTCAATATTCGTCTTTGAGATTTTTCCAATAAGTACACTTTTGAATTTAGGAAGGATCCCCAAAGCTGGCCTCAAGATGTCAATATCTTCAGACAAAATCGTTTCTCCTTTTTTAATTGCTCTTCTTGCATACAAGCCTCTTCTTTGAACAATTACTGTCTCATTTTCTTCATCAACAACAAATTTTCTTGATGTACCTAATGCCAATTCTAATTCACGAATATAATTAACCATTACTTTAAACTCATTTACATCCATAGAATGAGGATGATCTGGTCCATTATCTGCCTTGTTAAGTGTAAAATGTTTTTCTATAACTACCGCACCAAGTGCAACGGAACCTAACGCAACAACCGGACCAGGAGAATGATCGCTATAACCTGTCAATACATCAAAAGCGCTTTGATAAGCTTTAATTACATTGATGTTTGCGCTCTCAATTTTCGATGGGTAATTTGTGATGCATTGCATTAATACAAGATTTTTATTACCTGTCGATTCGAAAGCTCTGATTGCTTCATCGATTTCAGATAGATTGGCATCACCAGTAGCAAGGAAAACAGGTTTGTTTTTTGACGCAATATACTTGATCATTTCTAACCAGGTAATTTCTCCAGATCCAATCTTTATAAAAGGAAGATCTAATCTATCACATAGATCTACTGCTTCAAAATCATAAGGTGCTGTTGAAAAATCAATGCCTATTAAAGTACAATATTCCATCAATTCCTGATGCCATTCATGAGGAAATTCTACTTCTTTAAAAACCTGACCAACTGTTTTGCCCCAGGTTCCATGAACGCCCTTTAGATCCATCAAAGAAAAACCTTTATCAGACACAATTTTTTCTGACTTAAACGTTTGAAATTTCGCACAATCAGCACCACAATCTTTAGCAGCTTTGATTAATTCCTTAGCCTTGTTAATATCAGCATCAAAATTTGCTCCAATCTCTGCAATAATATACGCTGGATGTCCCATGCCAATTATTTTATTGCCGATTTTAATCTCTTTAGGAAATCTTCTTAAATCCATAATTACGATTTTTAATATGGTTAATAGTTTTATTTTAAAAAATCAATTACATCAGTACAAGTTAAACATATTATTTGAAGGTTTGCAATTTCCCTCCCAAATTCAAAAACATTCAACATTCTAAATATTAGATAAACAAATAGTCTTGTTACCCACTTTATTTATTGACATTATCTAATTTCAACTTTTGAGATTAGTAAATGTAGACTCATTAAAACCAAATATTTAATTAATTGTTAATTCGTCTTTAAGACAATCGTTTAAATCCAGTTTGACAAACAGGACCCAATAATAGATTTTCTGCATTACCTTTTATAATGGCCTTAGTAATAATTTTGAACACATCATCCACTGCATCTAAATACTTGTCAATATGCTCTTGTTTATGTGCATAACAAGAATAATAGGAATTTGTTGCCAGAAAACCATGTGATAACATTTCTTGAGTAAAGAGTGTCTTTAATATTAATGGAGACTCATCAAAATCAAAATGACTCAATGGATAAATGCTGCTTACATGAATTTTTATATTATTTTTTACAGCCAGAGACTTCCACCCTTCTTGTATTTTCTTTCCGCAATTTATCAAGTGACTCTGTACATTTTTATTACGCATTTTACTAATGGTTGCAATTGCAGCCACGGGGCCAATTCTCTCTGTCCAATATGTACTACTAATAAAAGAGTCCTGTGCGGCATCCATAAACTCCCTCTTTCCAATAATAACTCCCATAGGATATCCATTACTAATTCCTTTTGCAAAAACCGCAATATCAGGCTCCAGTTTAAGTACCATATGTGCACCTCCTAGGTTTAGCCGAAATCCGCTTGACACTTCATCTACAATAAGCGGAATTCCTAATCGTTTTGTTTCTTGCATAATTATATCAAAAAAACCTTCTTCAGGTTCGATATTGCGTATGGCTTCCAATACAACTCCGCCAATTTTATTTCCATGATCTTTAATAAGTTTTAAAAACTCTGTTTTATTATTATAAAAAAACGGGTATGATGTACCTTTCATGCCTCTTGCTACTCCATTGGGTTTTAACCCAGGTAACAACTGGCCATCAAGTGCACTATCTTCGGCTAAATTTGCTGAAAGATACCAATCATGCCATCCATGATAGCCACTAAACAGTATAATGTCCTTATGTGATGCTGCCCTTGCAATTCTAACTGCAACTGCCATTGCCTCACCCCCTCCCCTAGCATAGCGAACCATTTCAGCCCATGGATGAAGTTCAATCATGAGATTAGCTAACTCTACCTCCTCTGGCGCATTTAAAGTACACATATTTCCGTTTTCTATTGCATTCTGTACCGCAACATTAACATCTTCATCTGCATAACCTAAGGTACAAGCACCAATTCCCATAAAACTCATGTCAGTATACTTAACATCGTCCAAATCCCAAACATAGCATCCTTTTGCTTTCTTATAATATGCGGGCCATTGCTCTGGTAAAAACATTTCTGGTCGTTTCGAAAGCAACATTGTTCCACCCGGGATCACCTTTTTTGCTTTCTTGTATAAATCTTGTCCTTTTCCCATCGGATTATTTATTTAATTTTTTATCTTCTCTTAATGACTTCAAATAGCCTTCATTTCTAATAATACTTGAATTAATCATTTCTATATCAGGACTCTCAATTAACAAGTTGAGGATTTCATTCATTCCAAAAATTGGGTTTTCAGTATATAATTCACTAAAAATGGATTGTAGGAATTGAAAATCCAATTCCGTATCTAAGGTCCATCTTTTATTGCTGTAATTTGTTTTGGATACTATTGAATTTAACTTAAAAAGTTCTTTATGCTTTTTTAAGTATGGAGTTACGTGTTCTCTCTCTGACAATAATTCAGATTTTTTCCACGCTTCTTCTAGTGCATTATATGTAAAAACTTCCGTGTCCATTCCATCAGGGAAAGAATCTTCTATTGTATTTGAAGTGTAGTCAGAGTTTGAATTCAGATGATTTTCAATAATTAAATCAATTATTTGAGGGTCTATAACAGGGCAATCGGAAGTAATTCTCACAATATGTTTAGGTTTAAGAAGCTTAGCTAATTGATAGAACCTATCTAATACATCATCTTCTGACCCACAGAAAACCCTATAACCATTTAATGCACAAAAACTAATAATAGGTAAGTTATTCTTATCTACAGTGGTCGCAACAAAAATTTCATCAATATATTTACTTCTAAGAACTCTTACCAATACATTTTCTAAAACTGTTTTATCTCCAAGATACTTTAGAACTTTATTTGGTAATCTTGACGATCCCATTCGTGCCTGAATAATCGCTAATATCACTTTACTTCAAAATTTAAGTCAACGAACATTTTAATCTTAGTTCTGAGTGTATCTACTGTTTCCCACTCAGGATTAGTGCCAGAATTGTATTTAAAACCTTTGGGGACTTCCCGACCAGAGAAGTGTTTTATATATTTTAGTTTGTTAGAATCCGCAGGTAGGATAGCGAAATATTTATCAAATTCAATGGTGTTGTATGAGTCACTTTCAGTTATCATCTCTTCATGTAACTTTTCGCCAGGTCTTATACCAACATCTTCAATAGTCGCATTCGGAGCAATTGCTGCTGCTAAAGTTTCAATTTTATAAGAAGGTATTTTCGGCACGAAAATTTCACCACCAATTGCATTCTCGATCGCCCATAGTACCATTTCAACTCCGTCCTTTAGGGAAATATTAAAACGTGTCATTTCTCGATGAGTAATAGGAATAATACCGGTTTTTGCTTTTTCTCTAAAGAATGGAATTACTGAACCTCTTGAACCCATAACGTTTCCATAGCGTACAACAGAAAAACGCAAATCTCTTTTTCCTTTAATATTATTTGCAGCAATGAACAGCTTGTCTGACACTAGTTTTGTCGCCCCATAAAGGTTTATTGGTGCGGCTGCTTTGTCTGTAGAAAGTGCAATAACAATCTTAACACTTTTCTCTAATGCTCCATCAATTACGTTCTGTGCCCCACCAATGTTGGTCTTAATAAACTCATCCGGATTATATTCTGCTGCAGGAACTTGCTTAAGAGCAGCAGCATGTATTATAACATCAATTCCTTCGCAGGCCCTTTTAAAACGAGCATTATCTCTTACATCACCAATAAAGAAACGTACTTGTGGATATTTGCTTTCAGGATAGTTTTGAGCCATCTCAAATTGTTTTAGTTCATCGCGAGAATATATTACTAGTCGTTTTACATCCGGGTATCGTTCTAAAATTATTTTAGTAAACATTTTTCCAAATGAACCAGTTCCACCTGTTATAAGTATAGATTTTTCGTTTAGCATTTTATTTTGATTAAAGGTTTATTCTTAATTATTCTATTATCACTTTTTAATTCTTTTTTCATATTAGTAGTAATTAGAGTCAAGGATTAAAAAAATCCAATTACTAAAGCCTCAATCAGCTAAGCACTTTTGATACACTACCTAAGAAAAAATCATTAGCCGCACTAGCTCTTGTTTTTCTTTTTTTGATTAGTCCATTATCCCTTAGTAGGAGTTATCATTGCGGAATTAATCTCATGTACATGTCAGGAAAAAACTTTTTATTGAAATAGTTTTTATCTCCACAAAAGAATCTGTCAATCAAATGCGGCACAAATTCAAAGATTTGGAAATGATGAATGGAGGAGATATTCAAACCCAAACTTGCTACACGTTACAAAGCTGTTCTTCATAAAAAGTAAATAAGTAGATCGTCATGATTTTTTCGATTTTAAGATCTAATTTATCATTATTGCTAGTGCATACACAATAATATTTTAATTCCTTTACGTGAATCCAATTGTGCAACCTCCAGCTTACTGTAATCTCACACCTTCAATTCTTTGAAGATTACTGCAAGTAGGATTGCTGAACAGTTGCGATATCTTTACGTCCATAATTACTGTCTGTCAGTTCTTTAGCATATTGCCTTTCTTATTATGATACAGTTCAGGCTGTTTTTCAAATCTCATATAAATCAAACCAAACTTTAGATTTTTACTCCAGTCAGTATGTTCAAACTTCATTAGTAATTTATTGTTTAGTATAGTCAGTAGTGTATTATTACTCCATTAAATTACCATATCTCTTCAAATATTAGCACTCAAACCCTTTATATTACAAAGATGTTTACTTAAAAAACAGTCTCTAATTAACTGTCAATACTTTAATTAAATAGCATTTATGGCACTCTGAAGGTAGTTTCAATTCGGTACAGATAAATCTTACATCTTCGATGAAGATATTTATACAAATTGGATTATAGTATACAATCTGAAATAATTTTATCCATCCCAAATTATTAATGTAAAACTTTGAAATTAGTGATTCTTTAAATTCATTCATTACTTGACAATTAAATGGATTGTATAAGTAAAAAAGAGTCCCATTATCAGGTAGAGTATTAATAATATTGCCTGAAATAATAGTAACATTTGAAAACTTTGATAATCTAGCCGAAGTATTTTCTGCTACCAAATTGTCTAATTCTATGCCAATTATTTGATTATCACTAAAGGCATCCAACCAATAATTGATCACTCTCCCTTTACCACAACCGATGTCAACTAATACTTCGTTCGGTGATATAAGATTTTGAAATATACTATTCATTGCATAATAACCCGTGTTAGCAGTATCATGAGCTCCCATTAATTCATAAGGTGTTTTCTTAGTTCCACCTAAAAATGATCCGTATTTCAAATCAAAAAAAAGGTTGTAAAAAATTCTACTGAAGCGTTTTATTTTATTCATAATATTGGTTTATTAGTGGCATATTTCTATTATAAATTATATTTAGTCAAATTAATACAAATTACTATTCCAATTTCAAATATCTAATACAACTACTAATCATAACTATTTTCCTAAATTTAGCAATAATTTAATTTCCCTCAATCTAAAATAAAAATATCGTAACAATTTGTCAACAAAAAGTAAACTACTTATATTTTGGATATCAACTTCATCGAATGATGAGAATAAGTCAGTATTTTGATTAATGAATTTTTCAAATTGATATATATTATTATTAGTCATGTTGTTAGGGTGAAGACAAAAAGTCCACACCCCACTTATTTTTATCTTACGAAAGCTGCCAAATTGTTGTGGAATAAACGTAATGCCATCCTGATAATATGGCTTAAACGCAATTGTATCACTAATTATCCTTATGTTAGATTTAGACTTTAATGCCTTTATTGTATTCTCGTCAAAAGTATGACTTGGCGCAAAAAAATATTTAGGAAATAAACCATTATTATTCAGAATGGCAATTCCATTTTCTATTTTAGATTCTTGTTCTTCAAGTGATAACCCTGCAAATTCCGATCTATTATGCATTGGGTTGACCCCCCCAGAATTAGTATGGTAAAGGTGTTCATAACCGTGTAAAGCAAGGCTCCAACCTTTAGCTTGCCAATTCCTCGCCTTAATCCAAAAACCTGGATCTTCGTCTGTAAATTTTAGTTTAAAATCTTCATTCGATGCCACTATTCCTACCATAGGTTTAATATTATATCTATCTAGTATAGTTTCGATATTTGACCATTTTACACGATTCATCGTAGGACATGCATCATCTAATCGAATAAGGTACGTTTTTGATTTCATACTTTAATTTTGGAAGCTAGTTTAAACAATAACGAGTAAAAATATGAACTATATGAAATACATTCAACTAGTTCTCCTCCAAATCCTTCTTTGAATTTTCGAATACCTTCTAAAGTTGGATCTATTTTATTTGAGACACCTCCCCAATCGTACAAAATAAAACCCTGTGCCTTAAACATTAACATATCGGTATAATGTAACCCCTTATTAGCCCGAGCAACAAAAGATTTACTTATATTTTCAGTATATAGTTGTGAACTACATGAAAGTAATAACCTCACTATTCCTTTTTGTTTATCCAATAAATAGGAATGTGCGGCAACAAGTTTGTTTTCAATAAAAGCGCCCGTTGTAAATAGATCACTACCATATTCATCAAACTCTTTTGGAGTATATACCTTCAGTTTTTTTAATAATGCAAATGGGTTATAGAAATCTAAAAACTGCAAAGGAGATATTTCAGTAAAAATATTTTTATCTTTAATGCTGCGTCTGATTTCATTTCTAACTGTTGTTGAATATGATTGCATTATTGTTGCTTCATCTACCGTTAGATCAGATTGTAGCGTATATGTTACGTTTTTAACAAAACATCTAGGTTTTGTTTCTTTCTGAAATTGAATATACTTTACAAATTTAAATATATCAATACCATTTATTTCATTATAGAACCATTTTTGCTCAATCTTGAAGATAAATTTTCTTTTTTTTGTATTAATCATTAAATCTCTCTTTAATATTTAAAGGTACAATTACCTTTGATTCGTTATTCACTATTAAAATTGTGAATAAGATGTATTTATATAAATAAAGTCTTTAGTCTAATCGCTATGGGGTTAGTTCTCCGCCGCTTGCGGCGAGTAAAAAACTAATTCCTTAGTGATACCCCGCTGCTCTGCGGCGGGGTAGTTCATTAATACTTAATAGTAATTACTAGCAAAAATGATGGTTCATTTTTTCTGAGATTTACCAATCTTATATTCTGTTAATTCTGTCAATATTGATTATAGCTTTACAAATCTATTTTAGTATTTTGTTTTTAAGTCAATTATTAGGTTAATATATTTGTATTTAATATTGAGGTATTTTGGTTAAAAAAATATTTCGCTAAATATAACTCATGAAATTATTACTTATTGCCTAAATTAAAGTCTTGCATCCACCACTTCCTTCGGCAAAATTCCCTTCACATCATAGATGATGGTGCCTTTTTCCTTGTGCTCCTGCATATTTATTTTCTGAAACTCATTGTGTGCGACTGCAAGTATAATAGCTCCGTAGCCGTTCCCTTCAGGATATTCCTTCAAAATTTCAATTCCATATTCATGGTTTACTTCTGCTGCATTGGCCCAGGGATCGAAGATATCTACTTTCATGCCGTAAGATTGGAGTTCGTGGTAGATGTCGGTGGCGCGGGTGTTGCGGATGTCGGGGCAATCCCCAGTGAATTATGCTGCGCAATTCACGGGGTAAATTTCTTTAAAAGTAATGCCGAGCATGAGCGCTTTGGCGTTTTTTACCTGTTTACCCGCTTTGAGCATCAGTTTCACCACTTCACTAGACACGTAAGCACCCATTGAGTCGTTGAGTCGGCGTCCGGCGAGGATGATTTCTCGCGGATGGTTTCTCGCGGATGGTTTCTCGCGGATTGGCGCAGATCATTTCACGCAGATTTGCGCTGATATGCGGGTTTTATCTGCGTTGATCTGCGAGAACTATTTTATTGCGTTGATACTTCGACAAGCTCAGTACAGGTCTGCGAGAAATTCTTTTTTAGGTCGTTTTAATGGAGCATAGATGCAAATGTATTAATCACCTTCGATCACTTCCCAGTGTCCGCCTTTGGCAGAGCCGATGCGTTTGATTAAACCCTCTTTCTTTAGTTTATTTAAATTATATTCTACCCCCCTGATGCTCAACCCGGTTTTCTCTGCCATCTTTTCCCTGGTTATTTTTGAATTTTCATTAATAAATACTAAAAGTTTCCCCACAGTTTTCCCCACAGTTTTCCCCACAGTTTTCCCCACACTTTTCTCCACACTTTTCTCCATACTTTGGAGGTTTGCTTTAAGAAATGTTATTTGAAAACCACCGGCGTATTCTTCAATTATTGGCTCAGGCATTCCAGCATTTTTCATCTCCTCTGTTATTAACAGGATTCCCCTGCCCCACGCTTCTATAAATCCGATTCGAAAAAATATATTAGCAATAAGTGCATTTCTTCTTTTTGAGGGATGTTTTTGCTTCAACAATTCTATACTAAGCGGGGCAATCAGTGTTCCACTATTCCAAAAGACGATCTTGTCGTTGTACACACGAATAGTAATATCCGTTTGTTCGGTATAGTCTCTGTGTACAATGGCATTCAATACTGCTTCCCTAACTGCCTTTTCCGGATATTCAAGACGTTCTTTGCGCTCGATGCCTTCGTAAGTAATCGGTGAATGCAAGTATTTGGTTCTTAGGATACCGATAATTTTATCGGGCATTTCCAAAACACTTCCTTCAATAATATCCTGGCTAATCAGTTCGGTGTCAGTCAACCCAAATCTACCGATTTTGACAGTTGCTGTTCTGATATGTTTTTTAGGACGCTTACTGAAAAGTAAAACAGCTGCTCTTGTAAGCTGACCATTTTCCTTAATCAAATCCAGATTTCCAAGCGTCAATTGTATATCATCATTTAGAGCTTCTGCATACAACCTATTTTCATTAACCGCTTTTGTTATAAAACGACGAATCAATTTTTCATCAAGCTCCTCCAACTGTGCCTGTGGGATCGTAATTTCATCCCAGGTGATGTTGTCTTTCTTTAAAATATAGTCCCGTAATTCATGTCCATGAAGTTCCTGGACGGTGCTTCCACTACGTATGAAATATTTACCATGGAAGGAAATGGGAACAGAACTTGGTGTAACAGCAATCTTAAGAATATCTTTCCCATTCTGTTTAATTAGTTCTACATCCACAGTAATACCCAATAATTGAACAACTTTATTTGGAATATCTTCCAAAAACTTTTTGTAGTTGCCAATGCCAACCACTCTTCCATCATCACTTATTCCAATAAATAAATCACCTCCATTTGAATTGGCAAATGCAGCAATTACTTTCAGGTAATCATCTTTCCAAAATTCTTTAAACTCGGTATGTGAATTTTCTATTTTCAAAGACTTATGCTATGTGTGTAAGGAAGTGAGGTTGAGGTTGATCCCGATAGCCCCCATATCCATCGGGGGGATAGGTTGAAGCTGAAGACTCCTTTAAAATATTTGTACTAATCTTGGAGAACCTGATTATACTTAACCTTAATCTATAACTACTGGAAATCCGCTTAACCTAAACATTAGCCTTAACCTTATTCAAGAAGTTATTCTCTTGCAACTATTTAAAGTCTGGCGTCTATCATTTCTTTCGGCAGTATCCCCTTTACGTCAAAAATAATCGCACCACTATCCTTGTGTGCCTTAATATCGATTTTTTGAAATTCATTGTGCGCCACAGCCAATACAATTGCCTCGTAGCCATTTCCTTTGGGGTACTCCGTTAAAATATCAATTCCATACTCATGTTTCACTTCTTTGGGGTCTGCCCACGGATCGAAGATATCCACCTGTATGCCGTAAGATTGGAGTTCGTGGTAGATGTCGGTGGCGCGGGTGTTGCGGATGTCGGGGCAGTTTTCTTTGAAGGTGATGCCTAACATAAGGGCTTTAGCGTTTTTTACTTTTTTACCCGCTTTGAGCATCAGTTTCACCACTTCGCTGGCCACGTATGCCCCCATGGAGTCGTTGAGGCGGCGTCCGGCCAGGATGATCTCGGGATGGTAGCCGACTTCCTGTGCTTTTTGGGCGAGGTAGAACGGGTCCACACCGATGCAGTGTCCACCAACAAGACCAGGACGGAAAGGCAAGAAGTTCCATTTTGTTCCGGCAGCTTCGAGCACCTCCAGGGTGTCGATGCCCATTTTGTTGAAGATTTTACTCAGCTCGTTGACGAAGGCGATGTTGATGTCGCGTTGAGAGTTTTCGATCACCTTGGCCGCTTCGGCCACCTTGATACTGGGGGCGAGGTGCGTACCGGCGGTGATGATTTCTTTGTACAAGGCATCCACTTCTTGTCCTATTTCAGGAGTAGAACCCGATGTCACCTTTTTAATGGTGGTGAGTGTATGAACTTTGTCGCCGGGGTTTATGCGCTCGGGGCTGTAGCCTACGAAGAAATGTTCATTCATCTTTTTGCCTGAGACAGCCTCCAGGACCGGGACACAGTCCTCTTCGGTGGCACCGGGGTATACGGTGGATTCATAGATAACGATGTCACCGTCTTTGAGTACTTTGCCGACTGTTTCACTGGATTTGATAAGGGGAGTGAGGTCGGGGCGGTTGTTTTTGTCGGTTGGGGTCGGAACGGCCACGATGTAAATTTCACAGTCCTGGATATGCATAAGGCTACTTGTAAGGAAGAGTCCTTTTTCCACTTCGTTGCGGTTACTAATGAGAACAGCTTTGAGCTCCTCATCGGAGACTTCGAGGGTTGGGTCGTGGCCTTCGGTGAGTTCTTTGATGCGGGAGGTTTTGATGTCGAAGCCGACAACGAGGCGGTTTTTGGCGAATTCCACTGCTAATGGTAGTCCTACGTATCCTAGTCCTATTATTGCTATTTTCTTTTTCATTTGATGATAGTGATTATTGTCTGCAAATATTTTTGGATTTATTTGTCCACTATTAAAAATGGGCTTCAAGTTGTCCACTAATTACACGAAGGGGCACGAATTTGTAATTTTCACTAATTGGCCTTCGCCCCCGAAAGCCTTCGGGGCAGGCTTTTTTTTGTCATCGCCTGCCTACCGGTAGGTAGAAATTTCGCGGATTAATCGAATTGGGCGTCAGGTTATCATCGGATTGAACTGATTGAGCGGATTGGGCTTCATATTTCGCTTCGCGTAATTCGTGTAATTCGATGACACCTTTTTTGTCAACTTATTGGATGAGATTTCTTGTCATCGCCAACCTGCCGGTAGGTAAGAATTAATCGAATGAGGAACTCTACTGTTAATTCGAGGATTTTAGCCCTCCCCCTCGGGGAGGGTTGGGTGGGGTAAAAAAATCAGTAACAAATTATCTATCTCAAATTCTCCCAATACCACCCACACGCTTCTTTCAACCCATCCCTCACAGAAAACTGTGGCTCATAACCCAATAGCCTCCGTGCTTTGTCGATGCTGGCCAAAGAATGAGGTATGTCCCCTGCCCTGTTGGGGCCATGGATGGTTTTAAGTTCCTTTATTTGGGGGTCTAAAGTGGCAAGATTCTCTTGTAATATGTCGAACAATTGGTTGAGGTCGGTGCGTTCGCCGAATGCGACGTTAAAGACTTCGTGTGGTGTGGCAGTGGTATAAAGTTTTTCACCAGGGGTGATGGCGGCAAGCTGGTTAGCCTGGATTACGTTATCGATGTAAGTGAAGTCGCGGCTGTAAAGGCCATCACCATTGATGACAGGGGCTTCGTGCTGCATCATCTGCATAACGAACTTGGGAATAACGGCGGCATAGGCTCCGTTTGGGTCTTGTCGGCGTCCGAAGACGTTGAAATATCGCAGTCCGACGGTTTCGATGCCGTAGATGTCGGAGAAATTCCGCGCATAGAGTTCGTCGGCAAACTTGGTGATGGCGTACGGTGACAGGGGGTTTCCGATTTTTTCTTCTACCTTGGGGAGATCGGGATGATCGCCGTAGGTGGAAGAGGAAGCAGCATAGACAAATCTTTTTGCCTTGGCTTCTTTGGCAGCGAAGAGCATCTTGACAAAACCTCCCACGTTGACGTCGGTGGCGGTCATGGGATCTATGATGCTTCGGGGCACACTGCCCAGAGCAGCCTGGTGGAAGACGTAGTCACAACCGTTAACGGCTTTCTGGCAGTCGTTGTAGTTGCGGATATCGCCTTCGATGAGGGTATAGTTTTCATGGGTAAGGAACCCTTCAATATTCTTGCGGTGGCCGGTCATGAAGTTATCGAGACACACTACTTTATTGCCCTGATCCAGCAACGCCTCCGTGAGGTTGGAGCCTATGAAGCCTGCGCCTCCGGTGATGAGGATGGTGGAGTTGGTAAGGGTTCCGGGGTGTATCATCTTATTAACTGTAAATTTTTTTGTCCACGATTTTTTTGTCCACGAAAGGGTTTCCTAAGTGAGCCTATTGCGAACTCGGAGGTTGTTTAATTGTTTAGTGTTTAGTTGTTTAGTGTTTTTATCGTTGTATTAATTAATCCTGTATATCATGAAATCCTGCAATCCTGCACAGACAGTGTCTTACCTTTTAAAAATCGTTCTTCGTCAACCCTGATTGCCTGACAATTGAGCTAAAGGTACCCACTGGTATTTCCTTTTTTGGGTGAGGGATGATTACAATCAGTTTATTTTTGGTGTATCTGCAATGGCTGCCTTTTTGTGAGACAAATATAAAACCATTCCTGACAAGGATTTTAATTATATGACTTGATGAGAATAGCTTAGACATTTATAAATGTTTCGCCGATCATGGCTTCATTT
>Ga0209417_1001743_pt1 | contig 38311 bp, 51 predicted proteins | sample RifGroF2_FD_184002 | JGI IMG/M metagenome (GOLD analysis project Ga0209417, IMG submission 184002) | Groundwater microbial communities from Rifle, Colorado, USA - Groundwater F2 (SPAdes) (version 2) | ecosystem: Environmental > Aquatic > Deep subsurface > Groundwater | place: Rifle, Colorado... | reverse complement strand
TTTATCTCCAAAAATCCATTGACTCTGCTGGTACAAGGAAAGTTTTATGGCAGCAAAACTATGCAATTTCCGATAGTCTTAAAATAAATATGAATGCCGGGGAGGTTGATTTAATTTTAGCGAAAGGTGCAAAGATAACATCTACCATAGTTGCGCCTACAACTGATTATTATAATCCGGTTGGTGAAATAACATTTTACAATGGCAAGCGTTTAACAATAAGTGGAAGTGGGGAGATTTCGGGGAACATGTCAACCACAAATGCTTTCCAAAGTGTAATAGCTATTAGAGATGTATCTGAAGTGAAGATAGAAGATATAACAGTAAGAGGAGGCAAGTATGCTGGTGTAAGAGTTGTTAATTCTGATAAATTGGTGGTAACAAAAACCACAATGGATAGCTGCACTTATGCAAATCTTTTAATAAGCGGTTCAAGCGAAACAACGGTTCGAGATAATAATTTATCTTATGCCGGTTATAATTTGCAGACTGGAGCAGATAGTGGGTATGGAGTTTCATTTATGGGCAGATACACTTACAATAGTATTACCAGAGACAATAAGAACATTACTATTGATGGAAACACTCTTATTCGTAATTCAAGAGATGGGATAGATACACATGGTGGAGAAGATGCTACAATTTCCAATAATAAAATTAATGGTTTTGGTTATAGTGGAATAAGCTGCGTAAATGAATCGGGGGATACTGGTTTTGAAAAGAGAGTTTATAATAGAATAATAGCACACAATACTATTACTCAAGATTCTCTTTGGCTTGAAGAAATAATTGGCGATCAGTCTTGGTATAAAACAGTACAGGGCAGAAATCCATTAGACAGCAGCTTATATTGGCAGGCAATTCTTTTGGGCGATTATCAAGAGAGTATTGGCTATCCTTACGAATCAAGCGGAAGTTGGATAGTTGATGGAAACATTCTTGATACCTTAAATGCGAGAGGTTCGCGTTCACCGATATTTTATTTTAATGCTTCTTCAGAAAAAACTAATCCACAAACGGCATCGGTTGATATTATAAATAATGTGATTATGAATCCTAATGTTACTACGGATTTATTTAGTGGTGAGCAGGATGGTGTGATTTATTTTACTGCTGGTATTGTCCCTCCAAAGTTTGTGACTATTCAAAACAACAAAATTTATGGAACTGGTATAAATGGAATAAAATTATCATTTACAAATCCAGGCGCAGATACACTCGATCACTTTGCAGATACTTTGTATGCACACATTACAAGTCTTAACAATAACCATATTTACGGAACGTTTACTTATCCTTATTATGTAAGCAGCAATAATATCCGCCAAGTAACCAGAGGCAATACATACAATGGTCGCTTAATTGCCGAGATGAATGATGCTTATGATGGTACTTGGGTTAAATTATTAAAAGCAAGATATGTTGGCGATTCTACTACGATAATTGATTCAGTTGAAGTAGATGCAGATGGCGATTTGGTTAGTCATATAATAAAAATTACCACAACTTCAGATGTGGGCAAAGAAATTGCGAATTATGAATTTATTGCAATAGCCAGCAATACATCTTCCACTCCAAGTTTTTCGATAGTAAGCATGGGCAGCTCAAGTCCAAACACTGATCCCGCAACTTACAAACCAACATTAATATGGAGGACAACCGGAAATGTAGGTGTACTAAAATTAATAAGCGCAAACACTTACACCAAACACGATATAAAAGTTGAGCGTACAAGCAGAAACGTACCTTATTGGAGGACAGATTAATGAAACAGGTAATATTATTTATAATTCTATTTTCGTTTTGTGGGTTAGCACAAAACGAAACAATATCACTGCCATTAAAAACCGTCCAATTGTTTGCCGCTCCCATTTATCTTTATGGTGGCAATAGTTTAATAGCAGATTGTGATAGTTCAAATACGTTTTACGTTACTTTAAGTGAGAATGCTGGTTTAACAATCTCAGACATGGTGTCTGGTCAGATAATAAATATTTGGGTGACTAATACAGCAAGTAATTATACACTTGCTTTCACCTCACCTTCGATAACGTGGAAGGATAATACAGCACCTACAATTACTTTAGGGGCTAAGACTGATTTAATTACTATTGAAAAAGTTGGTTCAATATACTATGGAACTTATGTACAAAGTTTTTATTAATATATTATTCTTTAGCGGTTTAATTTATTCTCAGCAAACTGGAGTTGGGTTTTGGAATCCAGCGAATGTAGCGGTTGATACCTCAACTAATATTTATGTTGATGCACAAAACGGAAATGATTCTTATTCTGGTTTAACGAGTGTTTTAGCTAAACAAACTTTTGATGCTGGGCAAGCATTAGTTAATGCAACTACTGATACAATATTTACAACTGGAACATTCGATAATCCTTTTGTAATTACTAAGACTTGCGGATTAGTTCTTAATGCAGTTTTCTATTCTGAATTACTTACTGAATATACTTATGTTGCTGGTGCTGCGGGAGGAACTGTTACTGACATCTATTATCCTACTGATGATTATGATGATGTTTACAGATATGGAACTGGAAGTGGATTTTATCCAAGTTACGATAATCTTTTAATGGGACAAGTAGATGGTTTCGTTTGTTCAGCAGCATTTAGATTTAGGAATATAACAGAACCGTCATCTACTGATAGTGCTAAATTAAGGTTTACTGCCGACCAAAATCAATCTGGTAATACGTGCAAGATAAAAATAATTGGTGAGGATACCGCTTCCCCAGATACAATTTCGACAAGATATTCTTTTGATTATCGAAAGACTAATGCAACAACAGCTTATTATGATTATGATATGCGAACTTGGACTACCGATGCCACAGATACTTTAACCATTACATCTATAGCTAATGAGCTGTTTACAAGCTATGCTTATGCTGGGAGTCAAAATATTGTTTTTTTCTTACTGAATAACGTAAGTGATAATGGAGCAGTAAGGTCAGCATATAGTAATAATACTCCAGCCAAAAGAGCAGAGTTCTTAGTGTATTCAAGTGGTGTGGCTTCAAATACTTATTACTGGAAATCCCAAACAGATGAAGTAATCTCTTTATATTTTGGGAATGAAATAGGCATAGAAGTAGTTGATAAGAGTTTAGTTGATGCGGTTAAAAAATGGTGTCAAAGCGGAGATACTTTATATATTTATGGTGAGACATTACCGCCTTCAGGAAGTGCTGATTACTATGTGAGTCCGTGGGGTGGAGGTGATACATTAAGTACGACAGCAGAGGTTAATGCTTTAAGTTTAATTGCTGGTGATACGGTCGCATTCTTAGCGCCCTATACTTATAATGATACACAATTAGTTGCACAGAATAATGCGGTTTATACCTCCTATGGTACAGGCAGAGCAAAATTACAACTTCCAAGTTTAACAACAAATGATTTTGTTATAAGTGCGGCTTCTAAAAGCGGTGTTGCTGTTAGTAACTTAGAAATAATTGGTAGAAGATGGGTATCCGTAAAAGGCGGGTCAAATTTAACATTTGATAATATCTACTGTCATCATTACTCTACGGCAGAAGATCACTTGGCTTTAGATGGCACTGGAGTATTTTATGGTGATTATACTTATAATCTTTATTTAACAGTTAAGAACAGTATTTTTATTGGCGGATTTCCTCAAGTTAATGTAGCAAATGATATGTTCAATTTTATCAAGTCAAGCTATATTTTATTTGAGAACAATTATTTTAGAGATTTTCCACATTCGTTACTTGGATTTGGTAAAGGTAGTCATCATATAGTGATTCGTGGGAATAGGGTTTATAATACATATCATCATGGATTATATCTTCTCGAAGATGGCAGTTTAGAATATGATTTTGTAGTTGAGTATAACTTTTTTGAAAGAAGCGGGAATGGACAGCGAGGGACGAACAATCCTACATTATATAATGGCGAAATTGGTGCTTTTGGAATGGACTCTTATAATTCTATTTACCGATATAACGTTGTAAAAAGAATGGGTGTACCAAGAAGGAAATGGGATAATCCAGGTGGTGCTCGGTTAAATTCACCCTCACATGATGTAAGAGTTTATAACAATGTTTTTGATTATCCTTACGAAACATTTACGTTAACAACGAACTTGGATGATGGTGATAACCAATTGGCAAATAATTATATTTTTAATAATGCAGTTACAAGAGGTGGAGATACAAGCTGGGTTAGATTCACTGGTGTTAATGCAGATTCAGTACAGATGCTGGTTTGGGACTGGAACACTACTTATAATCCTTCAGGTAATGTTGAAGAGTATAATTATTTTGGTTCGGATGGAAATAATTTATATAGTATCAGTCCATTAATTATAAGAACTACAAATACAACAGATTTTACTGGACACATATTTCAAAATAACATTGATAGCTATTTAGCATATTCGACATTTGATGCACCAGATGATTCTGTTCTTAATTACATTTATTGGGTTCCAGAAACATCACGGGGCGATTTATATGACTCTGTTTTAGTTAAGTATAACGGCAAAGCACCTTTAATAGATGCCGGCAGACCGCATACTTATGTAAGTGGAACTCAGACTAATGATACACTTACGGTGGTTGATGCAAGAGTTTTCTTTGATGGATGGAATTGGTTAGATGGAGACAGTATTAAAGTAGATACGTTTAGAGTTAAGATACTTGGAGTTAATACAACCACAAATAAATTAGCGTTATCTGCAACAGTAACAGCGACAGATGGACAGGGCATTTATCTAATAAATAAGTACACAAACGATGCTTATAAAGGTTCAGAAATTAATATTGGGATAGAATAATGAAAAAATTAATATTTATATTTTTATTTGTTGCGATGCAGATCGCAAATGCACAGTCAAACTTTTGGAAATTCACAGAATTTTTTGATGGCTTGCCACTCGGTTATCAATATTTAAGAGATGTAGATTATGACCGAATAAAAGATGCTGGGGGGAATTACATTTTAGTTTTTAATCAATATTGGACTTATAACTTTAAGGAGTACGAAGATGTTAAACAAACTTATTTTGCTTATGTTTTTAGGGCTGACAACTTGGACATTGGCTCAAGATTCAACGCTAAACTATCATACAACAGACGTAAACACAATTCTCGGACAAGTAGCGGGTAAAATTCCATATTCAGATACGACCACTTCTATTGCAAAACAATGGGAGTTGGATGGGAAGCTTGATGATGCAGATACAGCTTCATTCAGAACGTTTTCTAATTCCAGATATGCCTATAAAAACTTTATGGACGCTTCCGATGGCGATCCAGATTCTGCAATTTATGTAGATGCAACTGGACGGGTAGGTATCGGGCTGACGAGTCCCCAAAGCAATTTACACATAAAATCTCCAACAGGAAATGTTTTTCCTTTTCAAATCACAAGTAGTGATAACCAATACCTACTAACACTTGAGCAATCTGCAACAGGCGGTGCTGGTAGGTTTGACGTTTATGATGCTAATAATGTGAATAAAATTACTTTTAATGGGGGAAGTAATTCTTTTATTAATACAGGCAATTTCGGCATCGGGAATATCACACCTAATAATAAACTTAATGTAGATGGAGCTTTTAATTTTGCAACCGATACAAGTACAGCAGCCCAACCAGATATTTATGATTTAGTTATATCTGGTTTAGCAAGTTATACCACAATTGTAGCGGGCACTCAGGTTAGTTGGATAGCTGCCACCGCAAATACTGGAGCTTGCAATATTCTTATTAATGCACTTGCACAAAAAGACTTATTTAAAAAGCACGATCAAGAACTTATAAGTGGTGATATAGAGGTTGGACAAATTGTGGTTGCAATTTTTGACGGCACCCAGTGGCAAATGATTTCGCAATTGGGACAATAAAATGATTTGGATTATAATAACTGGTTTGTCTTGGAGTGCAGTTTCTGGTAGTTCTGAATTTTACCGAATGAAAGATAGAGTATTTAATAATAAATCAGATAGTAGAACATGGCACACATTAGAATTTTTTGATTCTGGATTAGCTTTGGGAACTGGTATAGCGATAGGATATGATACTTTTGAGAACGAAGATTTATTAGTTGGTGTCTCGGATATTATTCTAACAAGCGCAATTAGATGGATTGTAAGAGACGGAATTTATAATACGAAAAATGGAAATGATTGGTTTCATCGATCACCAGGCACAACATCTGGAATTGAACAATTAGGAACACCGTTAAATAAGTTAATGTTTTTAATCAGTGCAATAATTTTTAGGTTATTAATTCAAATATGAATATATGTGGAAGATAATAATAATTAGCATTTGTATAATTACAATAAATGTAATTGCTTTAATCGGTTATTTAATAGATGAAAAATTTTTAATGGCCTGGTGGGGAAGTACTAATATTTCCTATCCAGCAATAATTTCAAATGTTCTAACAAACTTAAATTTACTAATCCTAATAATGTTGATAGGTAAACTATGGAAACATTCCAATTATTCCAATTAACAGTATCAATTGTTACCATAGCTGCCTCTGGATTTGGTGCTTATATGGGCGTTAAAATTGCAATCACAAAACTTGAGGGTGATATTGAAAAAATAGAAGTTCAAATTAGTGGTCTTGATTCAAGATTAACGAGAGTAGAAGATAAAGTGTTTGAATAAAATGGGAACTTATACGATACAACAAACAGAGAACGTAGATGAAGCTATGGTTATGATATTTTCGGGCTTATTGTACTTTTTAAAAAACCACACAAAGAAAACTATTATTGCTATATTATTAATTTGCGGTTCAATAGTCTATGTTGCATTTGATTATTTCAATAGCGATAAAGTTAAAGTTAAAACCTTAGAACCTTTGACAGAGATTAGTTTGTTTCCTAATTTATATGCACAAGGTAAGAATGCAATATTCCTTGATGGCAAGTATTATGGAGAAGCAGATACGGACTATATTATCTATAAAATTAAGAATACAAATGAATTGATAATTTATAATAAACGCCTAAAATCCGGTTATAGATATGAAATACCGGCATTAGAGAAATTCAAGAAATAAAATTTTGTTCGCTTAAAGAAACAATTCACTAGAGATAGAGCACAAGAAATTAAATAATTGACTCGAAAATTTACTTGAATTTGTTTAGGAATAGTGTAATTTAGTGCAAAGAAAAATTGAAATATTTGTAAAAATAAAAAGAATAGCAGAAAAAATATAACTGTCACGCAGGAGGTCGCGAGTTCGAGTCTCGTCGGCCCCGCAATCATAAACTCCGTAAATGTAAAAGGTTACGGAGTTTTCATTTTTACCTATTGCATTTATCATTTTTGGCGTTGACTCGACTTTTGACTCGATATTGTTCTTCGACAAGCTCAGAATGACATTACGCTACCTCATTCCTTTCTAGCTGATCTGCAATAAACTTACGGTCCAGATGCATGTAATGTTTGCGTAGCGTGCGTAGAGATGTGTTGGTTATTTCGGATAGTACATCTAATGATATTCCCTTCTTTACCATCTCATTGATAAATGTGTGCTTTAATTTGTGTATGCTGTGTATCTTCTCAAGCTTTAAGGTCTGCTGAGCGCGCCGGAGGAACCGTATGCTGTCCTTGTGCGAATAGGGGAATACCTTGCCCTTTTGTTTTATCCCTAGTTTGGTAAAGACGGCTTCAAACCTCGGGACCAACGGAATGGCATACTCGGTGCCTCGTACTTTTACATTACGGAAAATGATAAGCTTATTTTGCCAATCGATATCCTCCCAGTTGAGCGCAATAGCAGTGCTTATCCGGATGCCGGTGTTTGCAAGTAAATAGATGAGTGCGTACTGATGGTAATATTCAACCTTGGATTCGAGTATGGCGTATATCTTCCGCAGATCTTCAATCGGTATTGGGCGGGAAACTTTTTCGACATAAGCAATTCTATCGATAATATTTTCTTTAATCATTCCTTGCTTAACAAAATAATTGAACATCGAATGAAGCGCCCGTGTGTAAATGCTTTGTGAGTTCTGCGAAAGTTTTTCTTTACGGAAATGCGAAAGCAATTGTATGTAATCCTTATGGGTAAAATTGCGGATGACTTTATCACTGGAGGCAGTTACTAAATGACTAACCGCGTATCCGTAAATTATTTTTGTCTGCGGACGGAAATTGCGGTACAACGTGAACTGATTCTTACCTTGAGTAAGTATAAGTGGAAGATCGCCGGGCTTTATAAAATCTGCCGGTACAAAATCGGGATGAAAATTTTTTGCTTCTCTTTGTGCAAGGCGGCGGTTTGCTTGAGTATCTTTTAAATGAAGCGACTTGCGCCGCGTGTACCGTTTATATGAATCGTAAAATTTTAAATATAAATATCCTTTGTATGATTCAACGCTTGCCATCTTTTATTTCTGTTAGCAGTTTTATAATCTCATCATTTTGTTTTGCTCTGAAATTTATTTTGAAGTACCACAGCGCAATATCACGGCTGATCAAAATTACTACAACCAGTATGGCAAGTATTGCAATTAGTGTTGAGTTCATTTTATTTTATTCCCTTTATTTTTAATAAGAGATACAGACCCTACACGCAATTTAACATTTTCTTCTTTCAATTTCTCAACTTCTTTTTCAAGATCCATAATTCTGTTTGCTTGATAAGTAACAAGTGTTTCGCTTACAATATTTTTTTGTTGATCATCACCGTAAACAATAATCCCGGCTGTTCTCAATTCACTCAAAAATTTTGGCGACCGTCGTTTAAGTTTTGCTGAAATATTTTGTTTAGAAGTATTTAATTTAATAGCTAATTCTTCGAGTGTCCCATATTTAGCATAAATAGCCCGCAAAATATCATCTTTTGTAAAATTTTTTACGCTCATAAGTGTTTACTTTATATAATTTTATGGTGTCTATCGTTTATATTATAAAAATAATTGTTGACAAATCGTTTACAATTCATTATGTTTACATTAAAATAATCAATGTTAAACATAAATAAAGAAATGTTAGTCAATAATCAAGCCGTAAAAATAGATTACCGCAAGAAGCGAAACAACCAACCAAATGAATTTGAGAGGGAAGAATTGAAAGCTCGTCTATACAAATTTACCAAAATAATAAGTGTTGCCGGTGTATTTAAGACTAGCAGATTCAACGTTGGTATGGCTTTTCTCGGACGCAATGCACTGCTTATGAATAAAATCAAATCCTACATTGAAAAATATGAAGCAAGAAACGGAAGCGCATAACATGATCTGTACCGAATGCCATAAAAAAGCACCGCAATTATTTGGGCCATACTGGCGCAATGATATTGTTAAGGGTGAGATAACTATCATCGAAAAACATGAACAGATTTGCATCGAGTGTGCTGTTAAACGTGATGGATTTTTGGGACTGGTAACTAAAACTCACGATAAACCAAAAGGATTTTAATTATGAAATACATTTTACTCATTCCAATTGCCGGTTATTATTTGATTAGAGATATGCACACGCTTATCATGCACGATGAACTCATACGCGGATTATCACTCTTCATCTTACTTTTTCTTTTTCTTTTATTCTTTTCAGCTTGGCTTAATATTGCTCGGGAACTTACCCGGGTGAAAAAACAAATAGGCAGCGGAACGTATGATTGGTTGGTAACTAAATGAAAAGATTTATAATTGAGAAAAACCCAAAGGGTGTTGCAATTAAAGATAAGTTTACAGGCAAATATATAATTGATGCTAGTTTAATTGAGGATGATTTTTCTTTTACGATTGCTAAAAAAGAAGTAATTCGTAAACGAGTGTGTCGTTGGGAAACAAAAATAACTTATTCGATAAAGAACAAAAAATGATGCATCGACAAGCTCAGCACTCAAATAAAATATTTCTTGTCAGCCGGATATCATTTCCGGGTTACACAGTTTATAAGTGGTATAACATTCTACTTCGAATTGAATATAAAGTAATTCTTAATTAGGTCAAATGTCAAAAGTCAAAAGTCAAATAATTAATAGTGGTAAAGCATTTGACATTTCACGTCTCACGTTTCACCTTTATAAAAAGTTTTTACGTTTAAGTGCTGAGAGGGAGCTATACACCGTGTCGCAAGCTGCTTTCCGGCTGAATATTTCTAGGAATGAAATCCAAAAGGAGCTTATTGAAAAGGGTAAGCTCACCGTGCTATTCAGAAATGGAAGGCAGTTTGTGGTCGGTGCAAGCATTAAAGAATTTATTGCTAGTGAGCAAGTGGTGCATAGATCAAAATTAACTGCATAATAAAAGGAGTCATCATGGAATCAATTACAATTTTTTTGAGGGATTTTGGTTATTTCAATGCCGGTGCAATATGCGGCGGTATGGTAATTTTCCTTTTTGCTGTGCTTGCTTTCTCTGGTCCGATGTATTGGCAGCAGCAAGATATTAAACGTCTCAAAAATCAAAAGAAAAGTTTAAATGATAGAATTGATGAGTTGGAAAAAGTAAGCGATCTCGCATATAAATTAAAAACTAATGCCGATAAGGATGCTTATCAAGAACGACAGCGTTCTCAACTGCTCGAACGTGCCAATGAGGATCTGCAAAGTACAATAAATCAACTTCAAGCTAAAAACTTAAAGCTATATGTAGAGGTGGATGCGCTTAAAGCGCAGTCCTTTCCGGTTAAACAGAAAATTGCATAAGATGAAAATAAGGATTGAGAATGTCATGCTGAGCTTGCCTGCCACCCCGTTACCTTCGCCGTGGCAGGTCGAAACATGAAGCTTTATAAAAATAACATCCGTGAAAATTTATTTGAAGTAGATGATGATGAAATCATTGAAAACTTTTGCCGGAGCCGTTATGCAATGGATGCCCGGCGTGAATTAAAAGTAAGATTAGTATTATTCATCGCAAGCAGCGATGGTTACCAAAGTACAGTATCAAACAAAAAGGAATTTAATGCGTTGGTTAAAAGGTACAACGTGGTCAATTATAAATTCAAAAAATAATTTGTAAGGTTTATAAAGTTTGAAGGATAAAATAAAAGAACTACCGATACTATTTTCAACCGAAATGGTGAGAGCTATTTTGGATGATAGGAAGACTCAAACTAGAAGAGTTGTAAAAGAAAAGGGAAAAGCATACGGTTTGCCGGGTGATAGATTATGGGTTAGGGAAACATTTGCAATTGTTCAAAGATGAAAATGTGCTTGTGGACCATAAAGGCGTTTGCTATCGAAAAGATGAAAAAGGAACGTTGAGAAAAATGAAACCGAACATAATCAATGGAATTTTGGTTAAAATAAAATGACTGACAAAATCCTCGAAATAAAAAACCGCGTTACCATCTTCGATCTCTGCCGCAATGCCGGACTTGAGGTGCGCGGAAGTTTTATTTTATCTATTTATAAAGAAGAAAAAACTCCATCGCTAAAGATTTATGGCAAAGGTGAATCATATTATTGCTTTGCAACTAATCAAGGCGGCGATGTGATTGACTTTTATGAAGCGCTGTATAATGTGGATGTTACTACTGCTGTAAAAGAATTGAAAGCATTGGCGGGTATAGAAGGAATGCCCATGCTTCGACAAGCTCAGCATGACACTACGGATGTCACACTGATCGATAGTGAGCAAAGTCGAACTACGAAGTGTGATGATGTTATCGCTTGCATGAGCGATTATGAAAAGGATTTATACAACGAACGCATTGCTCAGCTTACCGAACATACTCAAATTGGTTCTTCACCGTATGAGGAAGTGGCTAAATCAGTTGCGTTGCTCGATATCAAAAAGAAACGGCTTGAAAGTAATAAAGATGTATTCGAAGAGTTTTATTATTACTGCATCACTCAAGGATGGGACCAAGCAGCTTATGATTATCTAACTCAAACCCGCAAAATCCGCGCTTACGATGTGGAGGCTTTTAAGCTGTTCTACATTAAAAATTATAATCAAGTAAACAATCATCTTAAAAAAGTTTTTGCGCTGGATCAATTACAGCGCTCCGGCTTATACAATAAAAAAGAAAATGGCTCTGGTAATCTGATATTTTTCAAGCACCCGATCATCATTCCCTATCTATACTACAAAACGGCTTCCATATATTACTTAAGAGGGCGTTTCTTTTCCAAAGATGGCGAAGAACCCAACGGAACTAAGTACATGGGACTCATAAACGATGCGTTAAACGTTAATACAAGCAAGCGTTTTTATAATGATCTGATATTTGATACTATGCTTCCGGGTGAACCGCTTTACATTGTCGAAGGTGAATTTGATGCAATGATAATGCAGGGCATGGGCTACAATGCAATCTGCATCCCGGGTGCGGGCAATATGCCGGACATGAGCAAGTTCAAGAAGTTAAGACAGTTCAAGATAATTGTTTGTGTTGATAACGACTCCGCCGGAAGCAAGCTTTTGGATGGATGGTATTACACTATCCACGGTGAAAAAAAATACAGCGAAAAAAACTTAATGAACATTCTTAAGGAAGTTGGCGTAGATGAAATACACGTTAAGAAGCTGCCAAGTAAGGATGTAAATGATTTTGTAATGAGTTTAACGGAGTGAGTATGGATGAAGTAAAAAAAGATATTGCGGATCGAATCAAGGAAAAAACAGAAGAGTTAAATCAATTGATCAGAATAGCTAAAGAAAATGGATTGGATGTTAGCATTTTCCAGAATAATATGTTCTCAATAAAATTGGAAAATGATGAGAATTATCATATGTGCCGTGCTTGGGTTACTGAAAGAATAGAATATTAAAATTTAATGATAACTTTTCCTAAATACATTTTATTGCAGAAAGATCGCGATGATTATCGTGGTGATTTTGCACAAGATTTTATTAGGGTTGTTAATAATCCAGATATTTATGGAGAATTAAAACAATTAGATACTGAAACATTAATCGGGTTTTATAAAACCCTACCTACTTGGGTTTGTCAAAAAGCAGAGATGGCACTTATAGAATTATGGCAAGAATGGTTAACATATAAACATATAGGACTGAAATATGATAATGAGTCTATTGGTTATTTATACTTCTTAAGAATACCTAATAAACAAGTATTCAAGATTGGTAAGACAAAATTAAATCCAGAAATAAGAAAATTACAGATAGAAAGCGCAGAAAAGATAAAAGTAGAAATTTATAATTGGATAAGAATAAAGAACTTTGATTTAATAGAAATGGAATTAAAAAAATATTTTAAAAAATATCAAATTCAACGCGAATGGTTTCAGTTTGAATTTATTGCTGGTGCTTATTGTGCTGAAATCGATGAGGCAATAGAGGTGTATTCTAAAATTGCAGAAGATGTTGAATTGATGAGAAGTGTTTATGACGAATAAGAATAATCAATAAAATGGAGTTAACAAAAATGGAAGCGCAAGCAAAAAGTGTGAAAGAAAAAAAGTTAGTTGCCTATCTAACAAAAAGAATTATAGACCTTGAAAAAGAAAATAAGGAGTTGATGAAACGAATATCTCAACTCAATCCTAAAGTTATTGTTTTAAGAAATCACCAACAAAGATCAATTATATAAATGGATCTGACTGAAGCATTAGAATTGGATTTTGAGATAGTGATAAAAGAAACCGATAAGGCATATCAGATACACTTTAGCACATTGGAAATACATTGGGTGCCTAAGAGTCAATGCCGCATATTAAACAACATTCTTTACATGCTGGAGTGGCTTGTAAAGGAAAAAGGTTTGGAAGGGTTTGTACTGCCATGAAAAATAACTTCGTACAATATCCCCTCTTGGGAGGGGACGAAGGGGTGGGTTAATGAAGCTTGACTCTGCCCGATCAATCGCACAAAAATACATGCTGCAGCTTGAGCCGTATTGCTTAAAAGTGCCTAAGCTAAATGCAATTGTAAACCGCATTAAGATTGCCGGGTCAATTCGCAGAGAAAAGGATGAAGTAAAGGATATTGAGATAGTGTGCATCCCGGATCCCGATAAGATATTTGAGTTTGCTCAGTTTGTTGATGGCTTTAAGAAAGTTAAGGGTGAACCAATCGGCAAATACACTCAAAGGGAATTACCGGAAGGAATAAAGCTCGATCTTTTTATGGCGGATGAAACTAACTACGGTTTAATAACAATGATACGCACCGGCTCTTGGGAGTTCAGCAAAAGAATGATGTGGGAATGTATAACCAAGGGCTTCTATGTTAAGGGTGGATATCTGCACAACACTCAAACCGATGAGATCGTAAGTGTGCAGGATGAGGAGGACTTCTTTAATATCTGTAACATCAAATATGTGGAACCTAAACAAAGAATTAATTAACTCACGTAATGCTAGATTAGATGATTGACCAGCGGTTTGACATAACTTTGGAATATAGTGACCGAGTAATATCTAAAGTATTGCTTGCTGATATATATAACCCCATCGATGCACGGACAATGTGGGCTGAGTGGAATGTATTCATAAAACATAAGATCAGTATTGAAGGATGGCAACGTACAGTTGGAAAGATAATTAATGCATATCAGTTGCTTCAAGAAGAGCGAGCGCGTGAAGGAAAGCCATTTAGTTTATTGCTATCATCAAGCAAAGGCTATTATACTTCTAAGAACAAAGAAGATGCCATAGAAGGGCTTACCTTTTATGATAAACGATTTGAGCCAATGTTTTTACGCCGTAAAATGCTTAAGAACTTAATTAAAAGAAAGTATGAGGTTAATGTTGATCATCCATCCCAACCCGGACAGCAGGGTTTATTCCTATGAGTGAAATATATAAAAACCGTTATGTGAGCACATCCTTCTGGACTGATACCTACATCCTAGAGAAATTAGATCCCATTGAAAGGCTGCTCTATCTATACCTAATTACTAACGACAGAAGCAATATAGCTGGCGTGTACGAGCTATCTGTTAAGAAGATGGCTAATGAGACGGGCATTGAGAAAGATAACTGTGTGCGCATTCTAAAGCGCTTTGTGGATGATAATAAGATAGCATTGCCGGAAGGATGGATTATCATTTACAACGTGTTCAAACATCAAACATACAATCCCAGCATGATTAAGGGTGTTATTAAAATCATAAATGAGCTACCTTTAAGCATAACGGGATTACAAGTGTTTAAGGATATATACTTGCCAATATACTTTAAGTATTGTCACGAACCCGATATGTCTGGTAGGCCTATAGACAGGCTGGGTACAGGCTCGACCATAATAAATATAAATAGAAATATAAATAGTATTAGTGAAGAAGGTAAGGATAATGTTAATAACTATGTGGATAACCCAGCCGTAACGAATGTGGATAAGCTCTTTAACATATGGAATCGCAAACCGTTCGAACATGAAGTGGATGAGTGTAATTCAATGATAAGTTTATTCGGATATAAGATAGTCAAGAAAGGATTTGATGCTGCTAAGAACTATAAGGTATTAAACCTTAATTACGTTATGGGTGTGTGCCGCCATGCAAAGCCTGAAATAACTAAAGCCATCAATGAATTTAGTTTCTTAACAAAGGTAAATGATGCTATCAAGCAACAGCAACATTAAATTTTGTGGGTCCTTTTGGCACTTTTCAAATACGGATACAAATGAATTGCAGGGTTCAGCTAGATATAGGGTTGGAAATGTCTGCCTGATTCTGACTATTTATTGCGATTATGATAAAAAATAGAATAATAAAAACAGCGTTAATTGATTGGCATTCTGTTAATTGGTTACAAGATGGACTGAAAACTTCCACTCCGGATAACCTTACAAAGCTTAAGAACAGCATTAAAGCTAACCAGTTTATTATGCCGTTTACAGTTTGGCAAGAAAATAAAAAGCAGCTATGGATTTTAGACGGCCACCACCGCAAGCTTGCTTTAGAGGAACTAGAAAAAGAAGGAACCGAAATCCCTAAACTACTGCCGGCTAATTTTGTGGATGTTGAAAACAAAAAAGAAGCTTGCAAACTGGTTTTACTTTACTCTTCCCTTTATGCTGAGATACAAAACAAAGGGCTGGAGGACTTCCTAGCCAACAGTAACCTATCCTTAAATGAGTTGGTAAACGAAATTAACCTTCCGGATGTGGACCTTACCGAGTACTTTAAACAAGCCATTCCCGAAGAGCAGCTTGATGATGCACCCGAACCGCAAAAAACTGCACTAAGCAAACTGGGTGATTTGTTTTTGATTGATGGAAAACATAGGATATTGTGTGGCAGTGCATTAAAAGATGAAGATGTCAAGAAACTAGTTTATAGTAATATTGTAGATTTAGGTTTAACAGATCTTCCATATAATATTGGGTATAGTTATAATAAATATCAAGATAAAAAAAACAAAAATGAATATGCTGATTTTTGTTCGAAGTTTTTAACTAATCTTGAGAAATATTCAAACAAAATATTAATATTTCCTGGACCTCAAAATCTTGTAATGTGGATTAAGATCAAAGAACCGAGATATATTTTAAGTTGGTATAAAAAGAATTCTCAGAGTGGTTGTTATTTGAGGGGGTTAAATAGACAGGAACCAATCCTCTTGTATGGAGATTATGAAAGCATTTTGTTCTATGGGGCAATTGATAAGAGAGTTCCTGAAGATGTTTATAAACAAATTGAAGATGGGGATAGAAGTGATGTTTATAATATTAGAACTGCTTTTCTTGAAGATGCAAATGATGGGTTAAGAGAACTACATACTTGTCCGAAACCAGTTAAATTATTTTGTAAAATGGTTGTTGATTTTACAAGAACAAAAAATGTTGTTTTGGATTTGTTTTTAGGAAGCGGGACTACTTTAATTGCGTGCGATAGAGTAGATAGAATCTGTTACGGAATGGAAATAGATCCAATCTACATTGATGTAATACTCCGGCGATATCATAAACTTTACCCGGATGCAAAAGTTGAGTGCCTTAACCGCAAATTTGATTTTGATAAACTATGGCAGAGCTGATAAACTCAAACATACTTGAGCAATTCTTTACTGTAAATGCAGAAACAATTTCCGCATGGACCCGCAAAGGTATGCCCAAAGAATCCGGCGGCAAGTTTGACTTTATCAAATGCGTAAAGTGGCGCATCGAGCAGCTTGAAAAGGAAGTACAAAAAGGCAACTATCTTTCCCGGGAAGAAGTTGCTGCGCTCCTCGGTTACAAAAACGAGCGCTACATTAACGAACTTGAAAACGAATTCGGACTGCCGAAGGACCAATTCAATAAATATGATGTGCGCAAAGTTGTTAAATGGTTTATTGAGTACAAAGAAAACATGCATCAAAAAGAAATCCTTAAAATTAAAGAAGGTAACAACCGCGACCGGCTCGATAAAGCAAACGCCGAACTAAAAGAGATTGAGCTTTCCATCAAGCAAGGCTCCTTAATCGAAGCCAGATATTTGCAAGATGTAATTGAGAACCAAGCCAACATATTTATTAACGGAATCCGGGTGTTGGGTACAAAAATCCCAAACCTATTAAACCTTACACCGCAGCAAAAAGAAGTGCTTGAGGTGGAACTAACTAGCATAAGAGAACAAATTGCAGCTTTACCAACAGACATATCAGCTACCGCCATCAATATCAGCTGAAAACATTTCAGCTATTATTGAGCGTGTGCGGCGAAAAATAAAGCCTCGTGCTTTTTTAAACCCGGCGGATTGGGCTGATCAATACTATATCATTGCCGAAGGAAGCGCCAAAGGGCAGCGGTGGAAAACTGAGGATGTAGAATACACCCGCGAAATACTTAACGCCGTTGCTGATCCGGCCGTGGAAGAAATTACTGTGATGACATCTTCACAAATACTTAAAACCACAATCGGACTTATCATAGTATCATACTTTATTGAGTATGATCCATCACCAATGCTTCTGCTGTTACCTACAATTCAAGCCGGTGAGCAGTACAGTAAAACAAAACTGGAGCCGACACTCTACCAAATTGATTCCATCAAAGAAAGATTAGAGCGTAAAAGCAGAGACGGCAAAAACACAGTGCTCTTCAAAGAGATAATGCCGGGAATATTTTTGATTATTGCCGGTGCAAACTCACCGGTGGGCTTAGCTGCTAACTCCGTGCGTGTGGTAATTGAAGATGACATCGACCGCATCCCGGTTAGTGCCGGTGATGAAGGGGATCCATGCTTTCTTGCTGAGCAGAGAATTGAATCCTACCGGTTGCACGGCAGTAAAATAATTCGCTTCTCAACTCCAACTAACTCCGGCAAAAGCAGAATAGAAGCGCAGTACAAATTAGGCACGCGTGAAAAATTTTATGTACCTTGCCCGCATTGCGGATACATGCAAGTGCTGAGGTTCTTCCCAAAGTATGATGAAGTCTCAAAACAATTTTACGGCGGTTTAATTTGGGATAAAGATACCGATCTGATGGGTAAAACTACTGCTCACTATCCCAAAACAGCGCGCTACAGATGCGAAGATTGCCGAAAAGATATCGATCATCTTAGCAAAGCATTGATGCGTAAGAGCGGTAAGTGGGTTGTGGACAATCCCAAAGCAAATAAACACCGCTCCTTTGGTGCAATTGGCAGACTATACACCTCACTATCTACATGGGAGCAGATGGTTGATGAGTGGCTTAAAGCAAAAGCAGATCCCGAACTTACAAAAGTTTTTTATAACACCGTGCTTGGCGAAGTGTATGAGGAAGATACTTCACAAAAAATTGATCAAGAAACCGTGATGGCTTATACCGAGCATTATCTGACTGATAAGGACCCGGACTTGCCGAACGAAATTCTTTTCCTAACCACCGCAGTGGATACACATCCGGACAGGCTCGAACTATCTACAGAAGGATGGGGAATTGGTGAAGAAAATTGGCTGGTTCACTACGAACAAATTTGGGGTGATACTGATAAAGATGAAGTATATGAAAAATTAAACGAATATCTTGAACGTAAATGGAAACGCAAAGATGGAGTTGAGCTTATCCTTGGTGGCTACAAAGACAACCGCAGATACTATGCTTGTTTGTTTGACTCTGGCGGCTACATGAAAAATACGCAATCGGTTTACGATTACACACGCGCACGTCAGCACCTTGGAGTGATAGCAATAAAAGGACGTGCCGGCAATGGCTTCCCGATATTACTCAATCAATCTTTAGTTGGAAAATACCGCGACACTATTCTGCAAAACTTGGGAGTAGATACAATCAAAGAGCACGTATGGCAGCGCTTGCGTTATAAACCGGGTGGACCAAAGACAATCCATTACACTTCTGCCTTTTGCGATTTCAGATACTTCGAAGGATTATTTTCCGAACCGCCAAATACAATTTATAATTCTCGAACAAATACTTTAGTAGTTATATGGAAAAAGAAAAGAGGCGCACGCAACGAACCTTGGGATCTAAAAGTTTATAACTATGGAGCTATGAAACTTGCATCGCCAAATTTTGAAGAAATAAAAGAATTGTACGATACTGTCACTCTGAGCTATAGTGAGCATAGTCGAACTACGCCTCGCATTAATCAAAATCTTAAATCCTATAATGGATGGCAGAAAAAAATATAACGAGCTTTGCATAACCCGTAAACGGGCATAGTAAAAATAAAATTTGTTCTTTGACATTTTGAATTGACTTTAACAAAAACAAAAACCCGATAAAGAAAATTTATCGGGTTGATGCAATAGTTATTTTGCTTTTTGCCGGGAGTTGTGTTTTAATTTTCCTTCTCGCAAAAGGTTGTAAAGAAGTTGAGTTTGCTTTGATGGAACACGTTCACCGTTTTCATATTTGCTTACAAGGTTTTGAGATGAAAGCTCTAGCAAAGAAGCAAGCTGAGCTTGTGTAAGCCCAGCTTGGAGACGGATGTCTTTAAGTTGTTGAGGTGTCATTTTGCAACCTTATTATTATGACAGTCTCTACCGTAATTACATAGTGAGCAATTAGAGCAGCGGTCAACGTTTGGTTGAGAGCAATATCCATCAATACGATAAGCACCGTCACCGGTTAACCCTCTTAAATCATTTTCGCAATCGAGGTCAGTTGCGCCAATCATTTCATCTGGGTGGGTATCCCATGTTGACATATATAACTCCCGGCGTGTGTAATTGATAGTATCTAACATTATAAGTTCTCCTTATATTTTAGGTTATTAATTATGCCATCAATCATCCATGTCATGTCTGGAGCGAGGGTATCAATTTTTAACCTTACTGATTTATTGTTAGTAAGGTTTGTGCAGATAAGTTCTATGTTTACTTTTTCTCCCTCGCTTGATAATATCTGTATTTTAACATTATTGTCTTGAGTATCGGTATAAATACCAGATTGCAGGTCAAAGGCAACAGCTTTGTTATATGAGGGTTTTTCGTAATGATAAACTTTTTCGATTGGGATGTCTTTTATTTTGTTAATGTGTATCATTTTTTAATCCTTTTTTGTTTTGTTAAAGTCAATCATAATGTCTATTGTTAATATATACTATGTATATATCAATGTCAAGTGTTTTTGAAAATAATTTAAAATATTTTTTGTCTTGTCTTAAAAAGGAAGGCGAGGCAAAAAGTCAAAATAACTAGTAACTAATCCGCAAAAGGAAAAACATTGGATTTTACTCATTATTACGGTAAACATAAACGGAAAAATAACATTGTACTACAATCAAATGTAGTACAAACAAAAATAAAAAAGTATCAATTCAGAGCCGATATTGAATTGGTGAAGGATATTGAAAACTTTAAAAAAGAAATGAATCAAAGTGATTCTAAAGTGATCACCGATATTCTCAATGATTTTTTCCTTACTAAAAAATTACGTGAACAAAAAGAAGATGTTGAACATTTTTTAAAATTTGCAAATAGGAAAACAGCGTGAGGAATCCTCTTCTAACCGATGGCCAAAAACTCCAGCCGCTTAGTGTATGGAAAAAAGAACTGTGCGGTTACACTTTTGAAAAAAATGATATAAATTATTGTGTGCTGAATTGTAACCTTGAACTTAAGCTTGAACTTATTAATATTAATACACTGCCGCGCAAAGATTATGAGAGAGAATATAAACGGCTTAAAAGATTTAAAAAAATATACGGACTAAAAGTGAACGAACTTGCTAAAATAAAATTTACAACGGAACGCACTGTGTATAATAACTTACAAAAATTTGATATTATTCCAGGCATATCCCCGCTCTCAATAAAATTTAATCAAAAAATATTTTTATGGAATCCATTACGTAACAATATCCCCTCCTTGGAGGGGAACGGAAGGGGTGGGTTGTGAACATTAGCATTTCCTCCAACATAAAACAATTTGTAAAAGTGCTGCAGAAAGAAATTGCCCAGCAAGACAAAGCATTTTATTCTGCAATAAAAAAAACTGCTCAACAAACCGAAACTTATGCTAAAAAGGAAACCCGCAATCAATATAATATTAAGTTAAAAGATCTAAATAAAAATATTTGGATTACAGTACGCAAACAATTAGATGGCGAGTATGTCGCACGCATTGCTGCCAATAGAGATTTGCCGCTTATTGCTTTTGGTGCTAAGAAAGTTCCCCAAGGTGTTTCTGTTACTGTAAAAAAAGGACAGCAAAAAATTATTAAACATGCTTTTATCGCTACTATGATATCTGGACATAAGGGCGTCTTTCAAAGGTATAAAGGAACCGTGAAAAGTTCTAAACGTAAAGTCGCTAAAAATTATGTTTGGGATCGTACTGCTGGCGAGAATTTTGTTCCCAGATTACCAATTGATGAATTATATTCTAAAGGTGCTGGTCATATTATTACTCAAAATATTTTTAGAAAAATAGGCTTGTTCGTTCGTACAAACTTTCCCCGCATACTTCAAGATAAAATACGGTACTTTACACAGCTAAAAAAATCGTGAAACGGAATATCTATAATAAATAATTTGCTTATTGCCTACTGCCCATTGCTTACTAACCTCCTCCCCCTTCATAATTTTGTCCACTTTATCATTTCCTTCCTAAAACTTATCATTGTATAGAATTAATTCACAATCCCAAGTTTAATAAAAAAAGCGAGCGTGTCATCTTGAGCTTGTCGAAAGATGTCGAAGCATGAACGAACCCAAAACAATTTACGCCGGTGATAAAGTCGAGTGGACTGAATCCAACTCCGATTACCTTGCCTCTGCGGGCTGGACCTACAAAGCGCGTATCATCAATTCTGCTGGAAAATTTGATATTGACTCAGTTGCCAATGGCGATGATCACGATGTAACACTTACTCCCGCTATTACTGCTACATACACTGCCGGCAAGTATATGATGCAGCCATACTACCAGCATACCGATGGTACAAAACAATATCAGCCAAGATTTGAAATTGAAGTATTCCCGGATTTAGTTGCTGCCACTACTTACGATTACAGATCCCACGCACGCACCGTGCTCGAAGCATTGGAAGCTGCAATAGAAAGCCGGGCAACAAAAGCGCAGATGAGCATTTCTATTTCTACACCGCAAGGTTCGCGTGCATTACAATATTTAACACTAGAAGAATTAATAAAAGCAAAAGAATACTATCAAGGATTAGTTAACTACGAAGAAGAAAAAAATTTAATTGATGCCGGACAAAGTCCCGGCGGACGTGTTCTAATACAATTTGAATAATAAAACTCCGTGTCTAATCCCCTCCTTGGAGGGGAACGGAAAGGGTGGGTAAATAACATTTGATATCTAACAACAATTTAAAATTCACAAGGAGTACAAAAATGAAACGATTCATCTCTCTCTTCGCAATTATGGTAATTGCATTTTCAAGTTTATTCTTGAACATCAAAACACCCGCACAGCAAGCAGCCGATCCCTACATAATAAACTTTGGCACTGTTGCTAACAGTGTTGATGAAACTGGCTATTTCCATTTTGGAAGATATGCACAAAAATTAGGATTTACAGCAATTGATTCAATTCAAATATCGTTATTTGTTGAAGGTGAAATTGATATTGATTCGCTCGATTGCTACCTCGGGGTAGAAGGAGTAAATACTAACGTTGCCGATGATGCTTATACGGCTACTGCATTAACATACACTGTAACATTAAATGTTGCTGCAGCCGCCGAAGGAGTGGAAAGATTATTAGTTGACAATGCAACATTACTTACAAGCGCTGCTATACGCGGATATAACTCAGTAAAAATAATTACTCGCGGTGCAACAGCTGGCAATGATGCTACTGATCCTAATAAACTTTGGGTAATGTTTTTTATCTACGGTAAAAAAACATAATCAAAAAAACGTACTCTTCCCCTCTTAAGAGGGGCGAGGGGTGGGTAAATGCTAGGCATAGTAACACAAAAATATCACAATTTACAAATCGAATCCTTGAAAAAAGAATTCGATGAAAAGCTAAGCGATGTCACTCTGAGCTTGTCGAAGAGTGAAGGGGTGCGTTCCTTCAACATGGCTAAGATGGATCGCCTTACTGCCGACTGGCTTTCCTTTGTCCGTGATTTTAATTACGACCTAAAAGTTGGAGGCTCTCGTTTAATTGCACGCGCACGCGAACTTTACCAAAACGATCCCTACGCAAAAAAACTTGTTACCGAAAAACGCAAAGGTATTGTAGGACCAAAAGGATTTGTACTGCGTAACAATGCCGGTGAATTCGGAATACAAAACGGCGGTTATAAATTTATAAAAGATAAACTTGCTAACGGAATAATCAACGAGCAATGGTGGCAGTATTCTAAAAATAAATACATCACGCTCGAAGGCGATGAATCGCTAAGAGCGCATTGCGGCTCATTACTTAGTGCTGTTATGATTGATGGTGAAGTTTTTATTAAAAAACTCTCGGGACCAAAGTTTAATCCATTCGGATTTACCACACAAACTATTCCCGCTGAACGCTGCGCTTGGACTCTTAATCATGATTACAACGGCAACCATATCATTATGGGAATTGAAGTTGATAACGAATGGCGCAAAGTAGCTTACTGGTTCCGCAAAGGTAACCCAAAACAATTTGTGGATTATGGCGATAGCTGGTCAAACAATTATGAGCGAATTGAAGCAGATAAAATTATTCATCTCTATGTAAAAGAACTCCCCCATCAATTGCGCGGCGTTACACTTTTTGCGCCGGTTGGTATCCGCTTACGAATGCTTTATCAATTCGAGGAATCGTCCCTAATGCGTGCAAATGTTTCCGCACGTGTACCCGGTATGATATCCAAACAGCCCAATGTAATGGGTGCAAATAGTATTCCCGGTATGCAAGTTCAGCAGAAAGATGATAGCGGCGATTGGATTATGCAGCTTGCCAACGGTGAATTCCTAAAAGTTAAAGACGGTTATCAAGTAACAAACCTCGAATCAAGTTATCCTCATCAGCTGCAAGGCGATTTCCAGAAGCACATGCTGCGCAGTATATCTGCCGGTGGTGATATTGGCTTCTCAACCATGTCGAATAACTATGAGGCAGTTACTTGGCACAGCGGGAAGCTTGAAAAACAAAGTGAACGCGATGCTTATGTAGAAGGCCAGAATTGGGTTGTCGAAAATTACTTAAACCATATTTATGGCGACCGGCTGGGATGGCTCGAAATGGCTGCACTTGCCGGAAAATTTATTTTACCATCCGGTAAAACACTCCCGGTACTTGATAAGCTTGAAAAATTTAACCAGCCATTATTCTATGGTCGTTCGTGGGAATACACAAATCCAAAAGAAGAACGCGAAGCTAACATAATGGCGGTGCAGAGCTTTCAAAAAACATTTGAGCAAGTATTAGGTGAGCAAGGAATAGATCTTGAAGAGCATCTGGATAACATTGCTGCAGAGCGCCAAATGTTTAAAGACAAAGGGTTAGATGAATTTTATACTTTATTTATGACAAAGTACCCCACAACTCCAATAGGTGCAAGTGAGGATGATGCGGAAGATAAAGATAAAGATAAAGATGAATCAACAGTAGGCGACAAGGATAAAAATAAAAAAGAAAATATGGAAAAAATATCTTCGATGTTACAGAGATTATACTTACCGGTAAATTCTCAACAGCCGTTATTAACTGCCGATGAAGCACGCATGATAGTTAATGTTTTAGGTGCTGGTTTGGAAGGAACTGCTCACGATCCTAAACCTATAGTAAACCAAAATAATAATTCTGGCGAAGAAGATAATAAAAATAATAATACCGCTTCTGGCGGAAATGGCAATGGAAAGGCCCATGCTATAAATGTTCATTCATAATAATAATGTCATGCTGAGCTTGTCGAAGCATGACGTCACACTTCGACAAGCTCAGTGTGACAATGAAAAAGAAGGTGACTTATGAAAGATGGAAACCTAAACACAAACAAAGATTTTACGGGATGGGAGTCACGAACCGCAAGGGCTGTTCCCGAAACATTTAAAAAAGACGGCAAGTCCGTTATAGTGGAAGCAGTGATAACTACTGAACAGCCGGCTATTGTTGCCGATTGGGAACGGTGGGAGCTTGTTCGCGAAGTGCTTTTAATGGATGGTGTTGTTTTGCCCGATACAAAACAAGTGCCTTTGCTTGATACTCATTCACGCTGGTCAACTAGTGATGTTAAAGGTTCAATAAGAAACTTGCGCGTGGAAAAAACCGATCTTGTTGGTGATGTTTATTTCTGGAGCAAAGCCGAAGATGAAATATCGCAAGTGGAGGAGGGACATTTGACGGACCTATCCGCCGGATATAAAACATTTGGAAAAGAATTTACTGTTGAAATTATGCCGGGAAAGAAACAAGAAATTAACGGCAAAACATTCGAAAATAATTTTGATGATGGTTTGCGAATGTTGATCAGAACCAAGTGGGAAATTAAAGAAGGATCGCTGGTTCCTATTGGTGCAGACAGCGCATCTAAATTCCGTTCCGATTTACAGCCAAGTATCAAATCAGAGGATCCCGATCTTCAAACAAAATTAAATGAATTCGCTAACGATATTAAATCAATTAAATCTGAACTTAAAATAAAACTAAACAAGGAGACTCAAATGAACGAGAACGAAAAAACTCTGGAGCAAATTCAGAAAGAAGAGAGGGAAAGAATTCAAGGCATCGATGAAATAGCCGGTGCGCTTGTAAGTCAAAAGCTTTACAAAGGCGGAAAGGAAGAGCTTGCAAAATTTGCTGCTCAGGCAAAAACCGAAAGCTGGTCGGTTGATAAATTCCGTCAGCATGTTTGGGGCAATCTTAAAAATGAAGATATTACCCAAACTGCCGTTACCGATCTTGGCATGAGCAAAAAAGGAATTAAAGCGCTCAGCATCGGCCGTGCACTCGCTGCTATGGTTGAACTACGAGGTGGTAATTTAACCGCTTGGGATAAATTCAAAGCCGGTGCCGAAAAAGAAGCTATTGACGAAGCTACAAAACAAGCAAACATGATACCGGGATTCAAAGCAAATGGTATGGTGCTTCCGCTTGACTTCTTTAAGAACCCCGATGTTATGCGCCATTCACAAGTGATGAAAGCTGCAGTGCGCAATCACATGAAAAATTATGGCGGTGATTTCGGCAAGCGTGCTTCCGATGGCGTTAGCGTAAGTGATGCCACTTACTTGATCGGCACTGAAAACATGTTCAACGAATTCATTGATGTGCTGAGAAATCTTGGCGTTGCCGGTCAGTGGGGTGTTCGAATGATCTCCGGTGCAAAGCAGAATATTTCCGTTCCTAAGAAAACATCAACCGGAACTTTCCATTGGGTTGCTGAAAGTGGAACCGGAACTGCTACTGATTTTGTTATCGGGCAATTAACAGCTACGCCGCATAACGGATGGGCATCAATGAAGTACACTCGTCAAGCTGCATTGCAATCCGTACCCGCTCTCGAAGCTTTGATAATTGATGACATTCTAAAAAACGTTATTACCGGAAGAGACTCTGCGCTTATTAACGGTGCCGGTACTTACGAACCAGATGGACTCTTAATTACCTCCGGCATTGGTTCTGTTGTTGGTGCTTCATTCGATTTGGATGCTTTAATTGAATTCTGGACTGATGTAAAAACAAATAACATCAACACAGATAACTTACGATTTGTAATGAACGCACTTGTTGCCGGTGTTTTAATGACACGCCCGGTTGTTGCCGGCGGCTACCTCGGAATGCTGTTCGATTATGCAAGCAGAATTTCTGCTCCTCCGATTATATCCGAACAATCACCCGCAAGCACTTTGATCTACGGTGACGGCTCGGAAGCTTGGATGATCGATTGGGGTATAATTGATCTGCTTGTAAATCCGTACAAAGATGATACCGGTGATATTGTAATCACTGCATTCACCTCAATGGACGTATTGTTCTCAAGAGTTACTGCATTCTCCGTAGCAGCAGACGTTAGCTAATACTTCGACTAATCCCCGCTTTTGGCGGGGATTGCTCAGTATGACATTCGTATTGTCATCTTGAGCTTGTCGAAAGATGTCGTAAAATGAGGTTCTGTTGACTATAAGTGTAAAAAATATTCAATCATTAATTATAAATGGAGATAAAATCATGGCAGAGGGAAAGACTCCTCGTGTAGATGAAGTTGAAGAAGTTCTAGTTCTTAAACAGCATCGAGCAAAACCATCGGGCGCATTAATAGCTAAAATATTTTACCCCGGTGAAAAATATAAAATATCCGGCTTAGATAAGCTGGAAGTGCTTGCCGGCAATTGCACCCGCGATCTTAAAGCGGTTGTTCCGGACAATGCAAAAAGAAAAGCTCCTAAAACGGGTGATGAAAAGTTTGTTGACCCGGTCACTAAGCTTAGTGCAAAGTTAGACAAGCTTCTAGACCTTGTGGAAAAACTTCTTTCAAAAAGATAATACTACGATTCACACTTCGACAGGCTCAGTGTGACAAGCGTACTGTCATCTTGTCCAAAGGACTCCTTTCGGAGAGCTTGTCGAAAGATGGCGTAGAGTTAGCATAGAAAAATAAATGACACTTATTGACAGCACATTCAACTCCGCATTTATAGACACTAACGAATTTGCAGTGTCGGCAAATCCATCGTGGTCGGCTACAGATTTTAACGGTATACTTTTTAAGCCGGGTATGGAAATTATGACTGCCGGCGGAGTTATTGAAACTACCGATCCAGTTTTTATGTGTAAAGATGCCGATGCTTCCGGTGGTGATCAAGGCGATACTATTGTGATTGAAACTGTTACATATTATGTAATTAAAATTATTCCCGATGGACTTGGAATGACATATTTATATTTAAGCGAAAATGCTTCGCCGTAGTGTCATGTTGAGCTTGTCGAAACATGGTGTCACACTTCGACAAGCTCTCCGAAAGGAGTCCTTTGGACAGTGTGACATATAATAAAAGGATACAATGGCACTACCCGATATAAAAGAGCACACAATAATCGAGGCAATAAAAACGCGGCTTGCTGCTATTGTTGCCGGTGGCAGCACCTATTACACTACCTTCGATAAAGTTGTAGATAACATGCCGGGCAATGCTTCTTTCGATAAAGACTTTACAAAAATTATTAACATACGCGAAACGAATGATACACTATTAGAAGAGCTTGAAAGTGCCGGTACACTGCATGATATTGGACTTGATATTGACATAGATGTAATTGCTAAAGGTGCTGCTGTTGCGGACATACGTAAAATGAAAGCTGATATACTTAAATCAATAAATACCGATCTTACTTGGAGCGGAACTGCATTTACTACACAATACCGCGGTTCACAGCGCAACAAAACAGATCAGTTCGGTAATAAAATTGCTGACTTAACAATCTCGATCACAGTGCAATATCGTAAAAATGCGTGGAGCACAGGGTAAACCTCTCCCTCACCCTCCCCTTTAATAAAGGGGAGGGACGGGGTGGGGTTCAGAAGGACAAACATGGAAACAAATATTAGCAATCATTTAGACATAAACATTCAGAACAATATGCCTTGTGGGTCCTACATAATCCGCAAAGATGGCAAGCTTATTCCTAACCTTGAAGATGAAGCAATGATGCTTCGTCAGGCTCTCCGGGAGTCCTTTGGACAGCATGATGATGTCACTCTGAGCTTGTCGAAGAGTGAAGATAAAGATGAAGATAAAAACGAAGATGAAGATAAAGAAGAAATTAAAAAATAATTTAAGTGTCATGCTGAGCTTGTCGAAGCATGACGTCACATTTCGACAAGCTCAATGTGACAATAAAAAAGGATAAAAATTATGGAACGCGCTAACAAACACTTAATACTTGCAAAGCTCGAAACCGAGTATGGCACAGATCCTACACCAACCGAAGCTGCAAATGCTTTAGTTACTGCCGGCGACCCGACTTTTGAAGTTATTAACGAACCGGTGCAAAGAGCAATTCCCCTTGCTTACTTTGGTAAGATTGCTCCTATTGCAGTGGGTACAGGATTAAAACTAAACTTCTCAACCGAACTTAAAGGCAGTGGTACTGCCGGTACTGCTCCTAGAGAAGGATGCTTATTCAGAGCTTGCAACATGACCGAAGCGCTTGTGGCAGTTACAAGTGCAGCTTATACACCTAATTCAGTTTTTGAAAGTGAATCTGTTACACTATGGTTTTGGGCCGATGGTAATGTACATAAAATTTCCGGTTGTGTTGGTACTTTCAAAATATCGCTTAAAACCCGGGACATAATGAAAGTGGATTGGGAATTCACCGGTATATATGCAAGTGCACACATATCTAATGTTGCTTTTCCGGATCCCACTTATGCAACTGTTGCACCTCTTATTTTCAAAGCAGCTGGTTTTACTTATAACAGCGTTGCGACATTGGTAATTACAGAGCTTATGCTTGATATCGGGAACACTGTAAGCAGACGCGATAGTGCAAATGCAACATCCGGCATTGCACGCTACTTTGTAAGTGATAGAGATTCGAAAGGATCTATGAATCCCGAAACGGTTGCATTATCTGGTTTGAATCCATGGACTCTTTTCAATGCGATCACACAAGCAAATATTGCCGCTGCAGTAAGCGGCGGAGCCGGCAACATTGTAACATTAGCTGTAACCGGTGTAACTCTCGAAGCTCCTAAATACGGCAGCCGCGAAAATGTTTTAACATGGGATTTATCATTTAATATAAATCCAACACTTGCAGCCGGTAACAATGCAATTGTAATAACGTTTACTTAAAACGTGAAATGTAAAAATATGAAAAGTGAGACTTCTTTCGATTCACGTTTCACCTTTCACGACGAAAATAAAAAGGAAACTCAAATGAAAAAATATAAATTCTTACTTTTTCTCCTACTCTTACTCTCCGTTCCCGCCCGCGCTCAATTTTTCCAAGAACTCCCGGACTCCATTGCAGTAGGTGATTCCGCTTCTGCCGGTGTTGATCTTAAAAGTATGCACCTCCTTGCTATCAGCACACCGGATACACTTGCTAATGATACACTTACATTTTGGACTTCGCCGGATAATGTTACTTGGGAAAAAGTTTACTTCAATTCCGGCAGCGGTTCTATATCAACAGAACTTAAGATTATTGTAGTTGCGGGTAAATATAATGTATTGGCTCCTAAAGAAGTCTTTTTTTTCAGACGTTACATAAAAATACAATACGGTACTGATGCAAATGATGGTGGTACCGATGCAGCCGGTGCCAATGATCTTTTTACAATTATCGCGGGCTATTATTAGTCTTCGACTTGCCACGGCGAAAGTAATGGGTGGCAGGCAAGCTCAGACTGACAAGCGTGGTGTTACATTGAGCTTGTCGAAATGTGAGCGGAGTATTATTATAACTTAAAACCGAGAGGGAACAAATGAGAGACCTTAAAACTTCTGAAAAAAACGAACTGCTTATCTTCGATAATGCAAGCGGTTCACGAATTTTAATTTACTATAGCACACCAACAACCAAGGACCGTTTACAATTTAACAGTTTAGTATTACAAGCGCTCACCGAAACACGCGATGCAGAAAAGGCACAAGAGGTGCAGATAAGCTTAGCGCTCGAAAAGATTACTGGGTTTGGTGAAAATTGTTTTGTTTATGACGGCAAGCAAATATCCAGCAATAAAGAAGATGAAAACTATTACGCCGGGTGGCGGTCATTACTCAAAGAAACTGCCGCCGATATTCTTATAACCTTTGCACGTACAATTTTTGCCGAACCAAACTTTGTACTTAAGAATGATAAAGGTGACTTAAAAAGTTTTTTTACCAAGAGTTCGAACAGTTCGAAAATAGGTGGACCGCGGAAAAACAAAAAGAATACGAATCCGTAGGGTATCCGAAAGAATATATTGAACTGCTTAAGAAACAATATGAAACAAATTTTATTCCCGATGCACGCTTTACGTTTGCAATATTTATTTACAACCTAGAAAAAGCTGGTATGCATTTTAACATGGATGACTTATCACTTATAGAATGGCAATATCTCGGTGCTTTCAAAGATGCTATGAATGAATTTCAATACAAACAAATTAAACACAAACATTAAGGGTGTTGTCACACTGAGCTTGTCGAAGTGTGGCGTCATGGTTCGACAAGCTCACCATGACAATAAAAGGTAAAACATTTGGCTAATAAAGTTGAAATAGAAATAGACGGCAAAAACCAAGGCGCGGTAAAAGCGATCAACGGTGTTGAAAAAAAAGTACTTGATTTAGATCGTGTTACAAGTGGTTTGTCTGGCAAATTAGGTGGTATGGGTAGCTTATTGAGTACTGCTTTCAGTCCCCTTGCTATTATAGGTTTTGGCACTGCAATGGGTTACGCAATTAAACGTCAGATAGATTTTGCAGATGAAATTGGAAAGACTGCTCAAAAAATCGGCATATCAACCGAGGCATTGTCAACTTTAAAATATGCTGCAGACCTTGCCGATGTTTCGTTTCAAGAATTACAAACAGGTATAGCTCGCTTATCTAGAAACATGTTTGAAGTTTCTCAAGGTGCTGGACAAACAGCTAAAAAGGCGTTTGATATTCTGGGTATTTCGGTGGTGGATTCAACTGGTAGATTAAAAGCTTCGGATAAAATATTAATAGATATTGCTGAAAAATTTTCGAAGATGAGGGATGGTACATTAAAGACTGCAACAGCCATGTCAATATTTGGTAGAGCTGGAGCCGAATTGATTCCGTTTTTAAATCAAGGTGCTGAAGGGATTAATAAATTACAAGAAGAGGCAAGAAGATTAGGGATAGAAATAGATGAACGCACGGCTGCAAGTGCTGAAAAATTTAATGATAGTTTAACTACTCTTAAATCTACTGCTGAGGGATTGGCTATTCAAGTTTTACCTCCCTTGTTGGAAATATTAAATGATATTTCTACCTCTATTCAAGGAATGAATCTTGGCGAAAATATTCCTAAAATAATTGAATTATATAAGAAAATAGCTCCGGGTTTGAATTTTGGTAAGGGCAGTATGATAAATGATCAGGAGTTCCAAAATAAATTATTGAGGCAAGGATATATTGATGCCACCACATATAAGGTTGCGTTAGAGGGAACTTTAAAACCATTACAAGATTCTAGAAGTGAATTAGAAAAAATTGTTAATGCACAAGGAATATTTAATAATACAGTTTTACCAGTAACAAATGATAAAGTTAATAAACTTGCCGATCAATGGGAAAATATAGGCCAAAAACTCCGGCTTGATATTAACACCCTTGGCTTAGATCCGCAGCAAGAAAAACTAATGCGGCTTATTGCCCAAGCGGAAGAGTACCATGCCAAGTACGATAGAATTCCCGGTGCATTATCAACCATAAATGATTATCTGCTTACTCAGCTTTTTACAATTTATAAGCTTAATGAAGCAAAACCATTAGAGCAAGCAGCGCCTATTCCCGGCGGCTTCTCGATGGAGCAAATAAAGTTTTTACATGATTCGCAAATTGCATTAAGTGCTGAGCTAACCGAATCCGAGCTGATGAATTATGCTTTAAGAACCGATGCCGCTTTGCAGATGTACGATAACATCGGCGGGGCACTTCAAAACTTTGCAATGCTTTCCGGCAATACCAACAAAACAATGTTTGGTATTTATAAAGCTTATGCAATAGCTCAAGCCGGTATTGCTACTTATACTTCTGCAGTGGAAGCGTATAAAGCAATGGTTGGTATTCCTATTGTAGGACCCGGACTTGCAATTGCCGCCGCCGCCGCTGCCACTGCTTTTGGACTTTCGAACATAGCAAGAATCGCTTCGATGCAGCCAGGCTCATCGGGTGGAGGTGGAGTTGGCGGGAGTTCCCTCTCACCGCCTTCTGCCTCTTCAATACGAAATGAAAATGTAACTAACAACTCACGCTCTATTGTAGTTAATGTGTACGGCTTTGTTGGGATGGATAAGGATGCCATTGCACGTGAGCTTGCACCCGCTCTAGAAAAAGCTTGGAATGATGGAGTTGGTAATGGATAGAAAATTAAATGCCATACTTCGACAGGCTCAGTATGACATTCGTAATGTCACCTTATCCAAAGGACTCCTTTCGGAGAGCTTGTCGAAAGGTGTCGAAGTATGAAGCCAAACGAATTCATCAAATACTATCTGCCTTACGCAGAAGAAAACGAAAAAGAAACCGGTGTGCCGGCACTAGCTACACTGGCGCAAGCTGCGCTCGAAAGTGGATGGGGTCAGCATGCACCCGGTAATAATTTTTTTGGTATTAAAGCGGGTAAAAGTTGGAAAGGTGAAATACAAGTTTTAACCACACATGAATTTGAAGGTGATAAAACAATTACTATAAAACAAACCTTCAGAAAGTATGCCTCACCTTTGGATAGCTTTAAGGATCATGCCGCACTTCTTAAAAAAAGATGGCCTAAAGCATTTACTTACACCGATCCGGTTCAGTTTATAAATGCAGTGCAGAATGAACATCCTTACAAATATGCAACAGACCCCGATTACTTACGCAAGATGTCGCAGCTTATTTATTTATTAATGGATGAAAAAAAAAGAGGCAACTTATGAGTCTTCGACAAGCTCAGACTGACATGCTTCGACAGTTCGACAAGCTCACTGCTCAGCATGACAACCGTACAGCTTCCCCTCTTGGGAGGGGAACGGAAGGGGTGGGTACTGTTGACAAGCACTTTACCGGCGACCCGGATAAAAAAATATTTGATGAGCCGATTGGCGATTTACCAAATCTTGCTGAAGAATTGAAAATTCAAAATGAAAAATTAAAAATTAAATACGAAAAGCGTAAACAAATAATTCTTAAACTAAAGGAGTTCACAATGCTAAACACATTAAAAAAATTCGTTGACTTTCTATTGAAGTACAAAAATGCGGTTACAAACATAGCCGGATTTATCTTTGCACTAGCAACATTTGTAAACGAATATTTGGTAAGCAACGATCCTAACATCTGGAATTTAATAATGGCAGTTGGTGTATGGATAGTTGCATACTTCACCGGTAAATCACCATTAAAATAATCATGTCATGTTGAGCTTGTCGAAACATCACATCACACTTCGACAAGCTCAGTGTGACCATTAAAGCTATGTCTGAAACACAAAAAAATACTTTTTGGTGGTGGCTTAAAACAACAGGACAAGTCTTGGGTACTACTGCCATTGCATTCACTCCAGAATTATTGCAGCTATTACCGGAACACACATTGCTCTTTAAGCTTGCATTGCCTATTGGCTTTGCAGTAAAGCTGTTTATGGTAAAATCCGATTACCAAAATAATTCCGAAAAACTTCCGGGTGGTGTACGAAGTGTAATGGATAAAATTCCAAATAAATACACCGGTATTCGTGATTCTAAAAATGCAGATTATATTAAATAATGAAATAATGAATGTCATGCTTCGACCCCGCCACGGCCAAGTTAATGAGTGGCAGGCTAGCTCAGCATGACAAAAGCAAGCGTGTCATCTTGAGCTTGTCGAAAGATGTCGAACCATGAACCCTATTATTTTATACAAAAACTATTTAGCCAACAACACACTTACTGTAACAAGCGAAGCAAGCGGTTACAGCAAGGATAATCTTATTGATTGGCGGACTTTCACAAAATGGAAAGCAAGCAGTTCGGCCGATCAGAATATTGATGCATTTGTGGATAACGACCAAGCATACCTAGAGCTTGCGGAAGGTGGATGGCTCGAAACCGAAGGCGGATTTTTAGAGCTTGAGGACGGTGTTGCTCCCGATGCACTATTTATTTTAAACCATAATTTAAAAACAATTGGTGCTACAATAACAATACAATACTCGCTTGATGCCGGTGTTAGTTATACAACCATTCATTCCTTTGTGCCGGCAACTAATAAAGCGCAGTTTGTAATATTTAACTTAACCGATATCATAGTATCACAATACTGGCGCATTAAAATAACCGGTGCAACTGCAGCAGCCGAAATTGGAATTTTAATGCTTGGTAAAAAGCTGCAGTTTCCTTGGCCGCCGGATAATCAAGTAATACCAAAGCAAGAAAGCATGAAGCTTGCCAGCGAAATATCTCAAGAAGGTCATCTCCTCGGGACGGTGCTTGCTTACAATGGTATTCAGATAAATCATAAATGGAGTAATTTATTACGGCAATGGACCGAAGGAACATTCGAACAGTTTTGGGACAGTCATGCAAAGTTTATTTATCCTTTTGTTTACGTGTGGGATTTAACTAACCGCCCGGATGATATTTTTTACGTGCGTGTAAATACCGATATGGTGTATCAAGAACCGCTCAGCAAATTAAGCTACGCGGATGAACTGCAATTACAAATGACCGGAATAAGCGAGTAAGATGAAGATGAAGATTAAGAAAACACAATGTCATGGTGAGCTTGTCGAACCATGAGCTACGATAGCAAACAAGCCGCAATTGTCCGTACAAAAATAGATCTACTAGTGATCGAATTAGATTACTGCGGCAATACTTATGGAGTTGCGCCATGCACTGCAAGCGGACCCGCGGCTACTAAATGCTTTAACACTTTTCCCACTTGTCAGGACAAATCAAATTTTACAAAGACAACAAAGCAGTATAAATATATTAATGCGGCGCTGCCTTTGCGCGTGATTAAAAATTACTATGGCTGCCGTCCATATATTAAAAGCTATAACGAACTGCCAACAGAAATAAAAGAAAAAGACACCGTTGTTAAGCGGCTTAAGGTGGATTTGTTTGATGAAAATGATAACGACTTTGGAATAGATCCTTACGTAACCGGCAGAACCTCAGTGCAAGGCAGCTATTGGAAAAAATTGATTGCACGCAACAGCAACTATAAAGGTAGAATGATCAAGCTTTACGAAGGCTATGAAGGACTTGTAGAGGGCGATTTTCAGCTAAAATTTATTGGTCCCATAGACAACATTATCCTTAACAATGGCATAATGCAAATTGAAGCGGTGGATTTAATGAAAGAACTTTCGAAAATTGACTATCCGCTTAAAACTGATGCGGTACTTTATGAAGATTTATATAAAACATGGGAATGTCAAAGTCAAGAATCAATGCTTTCAACCGATGCTTTGGATGGTGATTATGCTATACGTCAAGATTTTTTACAAATAACTAATGTAGTAATAACTGCCGATAATGGTATGGGAGGAACCCTTGTGGGCGGAACTTATTATGTAAGCTTTGTTGCTTTTGATTCTAATAATAGACCTTTTGCAAAACACCCGGAAGAATCGCAAGTAGTTTTAGCGGGTGGCGATGGGAATATCAATGTAACTTATACGGATATTACCGGAGCGAGTTATTATAAATTTTATATTCGTACTGCTGCCGGAAGCTGGCAATATAGCAACACACAAAACTATGGTACTCAAGCGAGTGCATTCTATAGTTTACCTAATGATCCACAAACACCCGCTGATTTAGCAATAAGATTATTTTTATTTGAAGGTACTGATCCATCTAATATTGCTAACTGGACCGAGCAAGCAAGAAATGTTACATTGAATTTAAAAATAGCTCTTTCTACAGATTTATCTTTATTTGATCAACCCGGTTACATTAAAATCGATAAGGAAATAATTTATTATGAACAAATAATTACCGAATCCTCTTATTATCGTTTTGATAATTGCAGTCACGCTCAGTTTAATTCGAAATCAGATTGGCATGATGAAAATACGATTGTATATGCTTTACTTTTTAAATCACCTCAAAATCCGTTCACATTACTTAAAGCAATGCTTACCTTAGCCGGTATAAGTGCTTCATACATTGATACCAAATTTACTACTTACGAATCTGCGTGGACTGATATTGATTTTTCTACCATCCCGATTGCAAAAGAAATTAATCTTAACAAAATTTATTTCGATCTGGTGAACGCATTGGATTGCATGAGCTGGGTGGGTGAGGATGGTAAAATTAAAATACTAAAGCACAGCGAAGTAGGAACAGTGCCCGCTTTAACGGATGAAGCTAATATTATTTTCGGATCGTTAAGTGTTGATGAAAATGAAAGCAGCCGCTATACTCAATGGTGGCAATATTACAATAGATATGATCCCGAAAAAAGCATTGACGATAAAGAATCGTACAACCGGGCAGTACAATCAATAGATGCCGTTGCTGAAAGTGCCAATGAGTATAACGATGAAATTGCAGATACGCAATATTCAACTTGGCTTAATGTGCTCGGCAATACCGAAGCAGAGCTGGTTACCTACGTAACTGCATTATTGGTATTACGTAAAAACAGAACGCGGGATGCACAGCGCATCTTAAATTTTGATGTTGAATTAAAAGACGGTGCACGGCAAACCGGAGATCTGATTGATGTAACAACTGCTAAAGTGCAAGATACTTACGGTAATAGTGCAGCGCATCGCTATCGTATAATTAAAAAAACTCCAAAAGTTAATCAATTTGGAGTGGTTAATAAATTTGGTTTGAAAGTAATTAGGGTACTGCAATGATAAAAGATAAAAGTAAAAAGATAAAAGTAAAAAAGGGATGCTTCCCCTCTTGGGAGGGGCGAGGGGTGGGTTTGATACTAATGCTAATGCTATTCACCGCCTCGCTTTTTCCACAGCGCGTTGATCAAATGACTACTGCCGATACTTTATCCGGTACCGAATTATTTTATTTACAGCAAAACAATCATGATAGAAAATTAACCTTAATGCGGCTGCTAGGTATTTTGGCGAGTCAAGGTCAAGCTGATTCTATTGGCGTTAGTTACTTGATAGGCGATTCATTAGTAACTATAAGAGCGCTTATAGATGCTATTGAACAAAACGTAACCGTGCTGCAATACGGCGATTGGTCAACACCGGAGGAATATGGATATGTAAGCGGCGATGCTACTGTTTATCTCCAAAAATCCATTGACTCTGCTGGTACAAGGAAAGTTTTATGGCAGCAAAACTATGCAATTTCCGATAGTCTTAAAATAAATATGAATGCCGGGGAGGTTGATTTAATTTTAGCGAAAGG
>Ga0209417_1001738_pt1 | contig 38383 bp, 27 predicted proteins | sample RifGroF2_FD_184002 | JGI IMG/M metagenome (GOLD analysis project Ga0209417, IMG submission 184002) | Groundwater microbial communities from Rifle, Colorado, USA - Groundwater F2 (SPAdes) (version 2) | ecosystem: Environmental > Aquatic > Deep subsurface > Groundwater | place: Rifle, Colorado... | reverse complement strand
GAGACCGCTACGAATAAACAACTTGACGCTATCCTTGAAAATAATTTTGACGAATTTGAAATTATTCATGCGGAGAACGGATACGAGGCGCTTAATATTATTTCGAATAAAATTCCCACACTCGTTCTCGCCAATCATCAAATGCCTTTAATGACCGGGTTGCAATTCATAGAATCAACAAAAAAGGAAAACAACACGGCACAATTCCCTACCGTGATTATGCTTCACACATACGAATTGGAACAGCGGCAGGCGTATATTCTACAGGGAGTAAAACATTTTCTTCATCTCCCTTTGCAGGAAGAAGAACTTTTATATACTTTGAAATCAACCTTAAATTGATTTTCATTATTGAATTAATAAGTAAGTTTATTCGGTAAATATTGTATGGAAACTTCAATTGGAAATAAATGTTGGTTTGCTTTATACACAAAACCGAGACAAGAATTTAAAGCTGAACTTCAACTAAAGGCTTCGGGTATTGAGGTATACTTACCGAAAATAACCCGGCTAAAACAATGGAGCGACCGGAAGAAAAAAGTAACCGAACCGCTCATCAATAGTTATATTTTTATCCGCTCTTCTGAAAAAGAGCGACTATTAGCGCTTGAAGAAGAGGCGATTGTCAGGTGCGTTTTTGATTGCGGAAGACCTGCAAAAATTCCCGACGATCAGATGCAAAATTTTATTGATTTTATTAAAGATGAAGAAGATTATTTCGTAATTAACGGAATTGTTAAAGGAGCCAAAGTGCTTATAAAAGATGGACCGTTCACCGGTGTTACCGGAATTGTTAGAGAAGAACCGTGCGGCAAAACCGTCGCCGTTTCCATCGAACTACTTAACCGTACCGTTGTTGCGAGATTGAGCGAAACGGCTAAACTTGAACTTCTCTCGCCAAATAAGGAAACTCATGCAGTTACAAACTGATTTATCATCACTAAAAAAAGGGGAACGTGTTGACCATTTTTTAATGATCAGACGAAGTGAACTTAAGCAGACAAAGACAAATAAGTCATTTGTTAGCCTTGAACTAGGCGATAAAAGCGCCTCTCTTCCGGCGAATTTATGGGATAATTTTCACTCAATTCTTTCGGAATTAGTTGTTGGCGCAGTGGTGCATGTTGAAGGTTTAATCGAAGAATACCAGAACGCTCCGCAAATTAAAATTGAAAATGTTCGGCTACCCAAACCTTCGGAAAATATGTCTGCCGAATTTTTTCTTCCGAAATCAAAGAGAAATCTCGATGAGATGAAAAATGAGTTCAAATCTTTTATCGCGGAAATTGAAAATTCAAATTTGAAAAAACTTTTAACTTCTCTTTTCGATGATAACAAATTTGAAAAATTTTCAAAAGCTCCTGCCGGGAAACAGTGGCACCACGGTTATCTTCACGGTTTGTTGGAACATACTCTAGAAATTATAAAAATCTGTAAGTTGATGGCAACGTTTCATAAAGAAATAAATCACGATTTGCTCGTTGCCGGAGCGATGCTTCATGATTACGGAAAAATTGATGAACTCGTTTTCGATTCAGCCTTTGATTATTCCGATAAAGGGAAATTACTCGGGCACATCGTGCTCGCTTCATTAAGAGTTAATGAAGCGATAAATGAGATACCGGATTTTCCTGAGGAACTTACACAACAACTGCTGCATTTAATTTTAAGTCATCAAGGAAAATTAGAAAACGCATCGCCCGTTGTTCCGAGAACGTTGGAAGCGATCGCGCTTTATCATGCAGATGAACTAAGCGCTCAAACGAACGCGTACAAAAGTGCAATCATCAGCGATGTGAATGCGCAATCAGATTGGACAAAATATATTTCGTTAATTTCTACGCAGCTATATAAAAAAGAAGTCAATAACCAATAACTAAAGAGGTGTCTATGAAACAGAAACAGCGATCAGTTCTGCTCTTTTTCTTTTTTTTCTTTTCCTCTCTCGCATTTCCTCAATCTGTTGATGAGTTGATAAAAGAGGGTGACGATTATTCTATGAAAGAATTTAATAATCAAAAGGCGCTTGAAACTTTTCTTAAAGCAGAAAAATTGGATGCGGACAATCCGGAAATTCTTTGGAGAATCAGCCGTTCTTATGTCGACATCGCAGAACATATGCCGGGCAGTTCTGATGATCAGAAAGATGCGCAGCTTGTAAAATATCAGCTCGCTTCGGATTATGCTGAGAAGGCGGTCAAAATAGCTCCAAATGCTTCTATCGGTTATCTGCGAAGAGCTATAGCAAAGGGAAGAATTGCATTATTCAAAGGTGTTTTCAAAGTGATCGGACTTGTAAATGATGTTAAAAAAGATTGTGAGAAAGCTATTAAACTTGGCAGCGGCGGAAATGAGATTCAAGCATCTTCACATTACGTTTTAGGCAGATCGCACGCAAAGGTTTGTGAAAAACCTTATTTAGTTCGTCTTCCTTTAGGTTTAGGCTGGGGCGATATGGATATATCATTTGCTGAATATAAAAAAGCAATCGAGCTTCGTCCCAACTTTAGAATGTATCACCTCGACTATGCAAAAGCTTTGATACAGGAAGACGAATACCAAAAAGCCAAAGAAGAACTTTATAAAATTCCTTACATCAAAGAAGTTGATGAGGATGACGATATGTACTTGGCTGAATCAAAAAAAATACTGGAATCGATAAAAAATAAATAACGAAAGTTTTTCCATTGCTTGAACAATATGAAAAACTGAAGAAGGTTCTTTCATCGGCTAAGAAAATTGTTTTTTTTACGGGAGCCGGAATTTCCGCCGAAAGCGGAATTCCGACTTTCCGCGGCAAAGACGGCATCTGGAATAAAATGAAACCGGAAGAACTTGCAAACTTTAATGCGTTTGTTCGCAATCCCGAAATTGTGTGGGAGTGGTACCAGTACCGAAAAAAGATTGTCCATCAAGCCTCCCCAAATCCCGCTCATTTAACCATCTCCGAACTCCAAAATTATTTTGATGAAGTTACGGTTGTTACACAAAACGTAGATAATTTTCATAACCGCGCAGGTAGCAAAACAGTTTATGAACTTCACGGAAATATAGAAAAGAATTACTGCATAAACTGTGGAAAGCGGTTTGATTTTGAGAATTTGATTGTTGAAGATAAAGTCCCCAAATGCAACTGCGGCGGATTGATCCGCCCCGACATTGTTTGGTTTGGCGAATATTTGCCCGAAGAAGCTTATTCTTTAAGCGAACATGCGGCTAAAACTTGCGACGTTATGTTTGTTATCGGAACTTCGGCAGTTGTCTATCCGGCAGCAAACATTGCCTACATCGCAAAAAGAAGCGGAAAATTTTTAGTTGAAATAAATATCGAACGAACTGAGTTGTCCGGTTTAGCTGACATTTCATTAATAGGAAAAGCGGGGGAAATTCTTCCTCAAATTTTACAACTTGTAAAAGAAGAAAAATCTTATGGCAAAAACAAAAGTTAAATTTGTCTGCACTAATTGCGGATGCGAATCGCTTCGCTGGCTCGGCAAATGTCCCGAGTGCGAAAGTTGGAACACCTTTCAAGAAGAGATCGTTGAAACCGCAAAACACAAAGTTAGTGCTCCAACTAAAAACTCACTTCCAAAAACCATAAACGAAATTTCCGCGTTTGAAGAAGAAAGAATAAAAACAAAGATAGAAGAATTTGACAGAGTTTTAGGCGGCGGATTAATTTCCGGTTCGGTGGTTTTAATCGCCGGAGATCCGGGAATAGGAAAATCTACTCTTGTTTTGCAAGCGGCGGCGAAGATCAATAAAACGGTTCTTTATGTTTCCGGAGAAGAGTCAGCTCAACAGATCAAGCTTCGGGCGTCACGGTTAAAAATAAATTCGGAGTCACTTCTCATTCTTGCTGAAACTGATCTGCATACAATTCAACATGTAATAAAGACCGAAAGTCCGAAAGTTGTTATAATCGATTCCATTCAAACAATGGTAAACGCCAATTATGAAAACTCTGCCGGAACGGTAACGCAGATTCGTGAATGCACCGCAACGCTTCTGGAAAGCGCAAAACATGATAACTTTTCCGTCATCATTGTTGGACACGTTACAAAAGACGGAACGATTGCCGGACCAAAAATTTTAGAACACATTGTTGATACGGTCATTCAGTTTGAAGGAGATGTAAAAAATTCCTATCGCATTCTTCGTGCAATTAAAAATCGTTTCGGCAGTACAAATGAGATCGGCATTTTTGAAATGCATGACACCGGTTTGGCGGAAGTAACAAATCCAAGCAAGGTTTTTCTTGGTGATAGAGAAACTTTGATCAGCGGGAATGTAGTTACAGCCAGCATTGAAGGGACGCGCCCGTTGTTGATAGAAGTGCAAGCGTTAGTTACTCCCTCACATTTTGGCAATCCGCAACGAGTTACCACCGGATTTGATTATCGCAGATTATCTATCTTACTTGCCGTGTTGGAAAAACGAGCGAACATTCGCGTATCTGCCCACAATGTTTTTCTTAATTTAGCCGGCGGTGTAAAAATAGATGAACCCGCAATTGATCTTGCAGTCTGCTGCGCAATTGCTTCAAACTTAACTGACAAAATTGCAGATCCGAATTCTGTGGTTGTCGGCGAAGTTGGATTGGGTGGTGAGTTAAGAAGTATCAGCCAAATTGAAAAAAGAATTGTTGAATCGGAAAAACTCGGTTTCAGCAGAATCTTTATTCCTTCGGCAAACAAAAAACTATTACGGTTAAAAACTTCAATTAAAGTAGTCGGTGTAGGGAATCTCTCCGAGGCTCTTACTTTACTGATTTCCTGATAAAATGCTCAAAAGTAAATATTTCTTTGCTTTTATTAAAAAAAGGTTTACTTTAGGGCTGTAATTAATTCATATTTCATTATTTCAAAGGTTCTTTAGTGAGTACTAAATTGTTCGTTGGGAGTCTTCCCTGGTCAGTCGATGACGATGCTTTAAAGTCAACATTTTCCGCACATGGCAGCGTCGTATCAGCAAAAGTTGTAAAAGATCGTGAAAGCGGTCGTTCAAAAGGTTTTGGTTTCGTAGAAATGTCTACAGATTCTGAAGCTCAAACCGCTATGCAAGCTCTTAATGGTTCGGAAGTCAATGGTAGAAATATTATTGTAAACGAAGCTAAACCGAAAGGCTAAAAGAGTTCGGGTTTGCTGATTTAAGGCGTCTTTGGACGCCTTTTTCGTTTTAAAGAAATTGAGGATAATTGGTAAGCTGAGAATGGTTCTACACTTTGAAAAAGTTTATCGTAGCGCAGATTAATAATCTGCGTTACAGCTATTCGTAGTAAAAAAAATACTGACAACTGACTTCTGACCATCTTACGTTTTCTGTTTCTTCTTCTTCGCGGCGGGGAAGAGAACATTGTTCAGAATTAACCGGTAACCAGGCGAATTTTTGTGCAGCGTTAATTCAGTCGGAGGATCGCCAACCGCATGCTGGTAATCTTCCGGATCGTGCCCACCGTAAAAGGTAAATGTCCCTCTTCCAAAATTTCCGTGAATATATTTCACTTGATCAGTTCCCGCCCTTTCACCTAAAACAAGCACCGATTTTTTTATCAGCTCTTTTCTGAACATCGTTGTTTGTCCCATAAATCCTCTTATCACATTTACGTGGTCTTGAGTCAACATTGTTGGGACAGGATCGTATTTGGCGGAAAAATCAAACAATGTAAAATAGTCATTCTGAAAATCTAAGATCTCCGTCGGCTGAATGTCGATATTGCTGTATTCATACACAAAGGGATTCATCTCCAATTTGAAATTCTCAAACGCTAGAGTGTTCTTAAAATCCAATTTAGCTTGAGCATTTTGATCCGGTGCGTCGCCGTCATACATTTTGTCGCAAATGTCAACGTTCTCTGCGGCGAGAGCAATGTCATAAGAATCGGTAGCAGAGCACATGGCAAATAAAAATCCGCCTTCGGCAATAAAGTTTTTGATTGCGATGTCAACGGCTTTCATCATATCCGATACCTTTTTATAGCCCAATTTTTTGGCATTTGCTTCGTAACGTAATTGCTGGTCAACATACCATTGGGCGTTGCTGTAACTGCCGTAAAACTTCCCATACTGTCCCGTAAAATCTTCATGATGGAGATGCAGCCAATCATATTTTTGTAACGAACCGTTCAGCATCTCATCGTTCCAAAGTTTATCGTATGGAATTTTTGCATACTCAAGAACAAGTGTTACTGCATCATCCCATGGTTGAAATCCAGGTGGAACATAGACGCCGACCTTTGGAGCTTTTTCCAAACGAACGACATCCATGTTTTGGTCGTCGCTTTGTACCAAGGCATAAATTGAAGTTGCTTCCGAAGTTGTAAGTGTGGTGAATGAAACGCCTTCAATGCGGCATTCGTTTTCGATTGGTCTTGAATAATCTAAAAGGAATGAACCGCCACGGTAATTTAGTAACCAGTCGGCTTTTAACCCTTGCTCCAACGCGTGGAAAGTTATGCCGTAAGCTTTAAGATGATCGGTTTGCGAAAGATCCATCTGGATGAGCATCTTATTCTGTGAATAGATCGAAAATGAAAAGATCAGCAAAAAGAAAATTTTTTTTATCGGCATTTTAATTAGTAAATATTTTACGAATCTGTTTAAAAGTAAAACGCAACTCAAAATAGGGAGAGTTGCGTTTACAAAAAGAGCAAAAATGTTTACGCTGATTTTCTTCCGGCTTCAAGATAGATCGGTTCGGCTTTTTCCAACACCACATCTCGCGTAATGATGCATTTTTCAACACCGGTTTTTGTCGGAATATCAAACATAATGTCAATCATAAAATCTTCTAAGATCGAGCGTAATGCGCGCGCGCCGGTTTTGCGTTCTTTAGCTTTTTTAACGATAGCGTCCAATGCAAACGGATCGAATTCTAATTCAATTCCTTCCATCGCAAAGAGTTTTTTGTACTGTTTTAGTATCGCATTTTTGGGAGTTGTTAAAATGTTTTTTAATGCTACGTCACTTAACGAGTGAAGCGGGGCAATAACCGGCAAACGACCGATAAGTTCAGGAATAAGTCCGAAGCGTAACAGATCTTCCGGTTGGACAAGTGCAGTCAATTCGTCATCAGAAAGTTCTTGTTTACCGCTGATATCGGAGCCGAAGCCCATTTTGCTTTTATTGATTCGCGAAGCAATAACTTTTTCAATCCCTTCAAAAGCGCCGCCGACGATGAATAAAATATTTTTCGTGTTAACGTTTAACAGATTTTGTTCAGGATGTTTCCTTCCACCTTTTGGTGGAACGCCTGCGATAGTTCCTTCCAAAATTTTTAAGAGAGCTTGCTGCACTCCTTCACCGGAAACATCACGGGTGATACTTGCGCCTTCACTTTTGCGGGCAATTTTATCTATCTCATCGATGTAGACAATTCCTTTTTGAGCTTTTTCAATATTAAAATCGGATGCTTGCAAAAGTGAAACCAAAACCGTTTCTACATCATCGCCAACATAACCGGCTTCGGTAATTGTTGTAGCATCGGCAATTGCAAATGGTACATCGAGAATTTTTGAGAGAGTCTGAGCAAGTAATGTTTTCCCAACACCGGTTGGTCCTAACAAAAGAATATTACTTTTTTCAATTTCAACATCATCAAGTTCAAAAAAAGTACTTTTGGAATTAACTCTTTTGTAGTGATTATAAACGGCAACAGAGAGTGTTTTCTTTGCCCGCTCCTGTCCGATGACATGTTCATCTAAAGTTTTTTTGATCATATCGGGAGTTAATAAACTTGCTTTACCCGGTTTTGCCGTATTGAAAGCTGCAAGATTATTTTTGAGGATGTCGACGCTGCTGGTTATACAGCGGTCGCAAATGTAAACGTCGGGTCCGGCGATTAAACTACCGACTTCCGAGCCGTCTCTTCCGCAAAATGAACATTTAACAATACGATTATTTAATTTCTTTGCCATTTTTTCTCTAACTTATTTTATTTCGTAATTGATTAATTGCTTCGCGCGCCTCATCTAAATACAAAGATTCGGGAAAGCGAAGCAGCAGATTTTTAAATTCTTCCGTTGCTTTAGCCGGATTTTTCAATCCAAACTGATAGATTTTTGCTGCAAGCAAATTCGCTCTATCAGCAAAAATATTTTTTCCATCTCTCCTTAATAAAACTTCAATTTGATCCAGCGCCTCTTGATAGCGGTCCAAACTGATATAACATTCAATCAAACGAAGTTCTGCTAATTGTTTTACCAGGAAGGGAGTCTGTTCTGTTTTAACCAGAGATGAAAAAGTTTTTTCCGCATCACTGAACTGATTTAGCAATAAAGCAAAATCTCCTACTCCAAATTTAACTAAAGTTAATGAATCATTAAAAGCCGAAGTGAGAAGAAATGAAAGTTCCAGCGCATCGTTCGAAATATTATCTTTTGAGGAAGAAACCAACTGCCGGAGCAATTTATTCGATTCGGTAAAATCTCCACGGAAAAACGCCATCCGGGCTTTTAGGAATTTCGCTTTGTTTTTTTGTTCTTCACTTGAGCGCGGATTTGCGAGAATTTTCTCGTAAAACGTTAAAGCGCCATCTTTATCACCTTTTTGGATTTGAAGAACAGCCTTTTCCAGACAAGCTTCGGCGTAAAACGTTGAAAGTGAAAAATTTGAGATAACTTCATTCAGATATTCCCCGGCGGCAGTTTCATCTCCAATTTTCTCGGTGTACAAGTAACCGACGTGATACATTGCTTCAACACCTATATCGGAAAAAGGATTTTTTTCAGCAATTTCTTTATAAATTGAAAGAGATTCCATGTATAAATTCTCCGGAAAATATTTTTTTATAGCAAACGATTTCCAGAGTTGTGAAGAATCGACATTTTCACTCTCCAATTTAGCCTCTAAATTTTTTGCAAAATTTAATTTAATTTGCTGTTGCATTGGAGAAGAAGGATATTTTTTTAATAAATAAGAAAAAACATCCGAAGCATAAATAAATTCTTTCTCAGCTGATAGTTTTAAGGCGAAATTAAAAAGTTCGCTTCCCTTATAAATCCCATTCTCATCGAGTGTTTTATAAAGCGAAAAAGCATCTGCGTATTGACGGTTTGCAGAGTAAAGTTTAGCTAAAATATTTCCAATTGCGGGAAAGTCTTCCGGTTGTTCATCTTCAAAAACGTTGATAAATCCGGTTAATGCTTCCTCTCTTGCAGCATAGGTAAAAATCCGCGCTTCAACACTTGGCAACTGTCTTTCATCTGCTTTTAAGATTGTTATGAATTCTCCGGCTGATTTTTTGTAGTCCATCTTAAGAGAATAAAGATTGGCAAGATCGTAACCCAAATAGAATTCACTCGCCGAAATTGCTTTAGCTTTTTGCAGCAGATCGATTGCTTTATCAAACGCTCGCAGTTCAATTGCCGTATTTGCCAGAACACGAAAGGGGATAACATCTTTTTTATCCGTTAAAAAATCATCCCACAATTGGAATGCTTTTTTCTCTTCGCCATTTAAATAAAGCGTTGTTCCAAGCATACCGAGAATTGAAACATTTCCTTTATCGGCTGCAAGCTTTTGTTCAATCAGAAATTGGGAATTATTGTATTCCTTCAATTGTACATAACATTTATTCAACGCCTGAAAAAATGCGAAGTTTGCCGGTTGATTTTTATATAACTCTTCGTAAATAGATTTTGCTTTACCGAATTGCCCGAGCTGCTCGTAATTTTGGGCAAGCATAAACCTGTTTTGCAGATCGCCTTGCTGAGCAAAGATGAGTCCGTTAAGTGCAAATAGAAAAAGGAAAAGCTTTAATTTCATTTAAATTGTTTTATTTCTTAACAAATTGACGTTCGCTATAACCAAAAGTTCATTTTTCCATGAACAATTTTAACGCATAAAAAAGGAGAAAAGTAGCAAAAACTTTTTTCAACATTTGTTCCGGAACTTGAACAGCAATTTTTGATGAAAAATAACTGGCGATAATAAAAGTTAATGCCATAAACGCGGCAGCCTTTAAGTTAACGCTCCCGGCTTTGTAATAGTTCATGACCGCGAGAATTCCAATAGGCGGTAAAAGTAGAGCAAGAGAAGTCCCCTGCGCCTGCTGCTGCGAGAATCCAAGAATCATGGTTAATGCGGGAATAATAATTATTCCTCCTCCTATACCTAAAAATCCGCTCATTATACCGGCGGCGAGACCGACAATAAGATAAATTGCTATTTCGTACATCAGCTTTTCTTTCGTCAAGTTTAGAAGTTTTGTTAATTTCCATTATTAATTTATAACAATTTAGTCCAGCGAAAAATAGTATGATTAAAATCTTGTGCGCGTTTCTCACCCTTTTCACTTCATTCGTTTTTGCGGCAAAAGCAGACGGGGATAGCATAAAGTATGTTTTTGATGAAGTCTCAATTATCGAAAAAAGCGGGAAGGAGGATATAAATAAAATACCCTCTTCTCTAAATAAAGTTGAGATTGATGAAGGTTCAAGTAAAAACCTTTTGAACACGGTAAAAAATATTCCCGGAATTTTCCTTCAGCAGAGAGCTGGAGGAGCTACACTTACCAAAATTACAATGCGTGGTTTTGGCGCACGTTCAAACGATCCGCAAATTGTGGGAATTAAAATACTGATCGATGGTTTCCCTGAAACCGAACCGGATGGAAGAACCTCGCTCGATCAACTTGATGTTTCGGCATTTTCGCAAATTGAAATAGGGAAGACCAACAGTTACAATTTGTTTAGCGCCGCTTCGGGCGGTTATTTAAATTTTATTAGCGAGAGAAATTTTCCCGGTACTTTTTCAGAGAACCGCTTTACTTTTGGGAGTTTTGGATTCCAAAAATTTCAAGCGGAAGCCGGCGGAAAGTTGAAAAATGGTTCTGTTTTTGTAAATCTGAGCAATACAAAATTTGAAGGATGGCGTCAACACTCCGCAAGTTATTCAACCAATTTCAATTTCTATTTAAAGAATCAACTTGATGAACTTTCTAGTTTGAATCTATCGGTTGTAGGCGTTTCAAGCGTATATAAAATTGCCGGAGCGCTAACGGCAGCTCAACTTGATGTCGATCCATCAATGGCAAATCCAACTTTTGTTAATCATGACGAAAGACGCAGCAATAAAGTTTTACGTGTGGGGTTGGCGTATCAAAAATATTTTGATGAGGAACAATCAATCTCATCTTCGTTTTACATTTCGCCCAAAACCATGATGAGATCACAAAGAAACAGCTACCGCGATTTTAACCGGGTACATCTCGGTGGAAAATTTCAGTACAATTTTGTAAAGAAGTATGCTGAAGATGATGTCAATAAATTCTCGCTTGGAATTGATAACCAATATCAAGGCGGTCCATCGGTGTTTTATTCTTTGTCTTCAACAAATGAGAGGGGAACAACTCTCAAGCAAAATAAAAATGAAGCCGGATGGAATTACGGTATTTATCTTCACGATGAACACACGTATAAAAATCTCACGTTCGATTTTTCACTGCGCTATTCTAAAGCAAGATATTTGTTGGACGATTTTGTTTCTCCAACTCTTTCCGACAAAATGACTTTAACCGCACTAACTCCGGGTTTTGGAATTTCCTACGGATTGGATGAAAATAATTATTTGATGGTTCACTACGCAAAAGGGGTCGAAAATCCTGCGTTTAACGAAGTTGATCCGCCGGCTGAATTGGATACTATACGAGGACTAAGTCCTTTATTGAAGCCTTCAACTTCGCACACGTTTGAAACCGGAATTAAAGGAAATTATTCGTTCGCTCTTAACTTTATTAATTCTTTTTCCTATAATATTACCGGTTACACACTTTGGACGTACGGAGAATTAGTCCCTTACCAGATTTCCGGGGGGAGCTATAATATTTCGGCGGGAAAGACTAAACGATACGGTTTAGAAGCTTCTTTTTCATTGTCTACACAAAACTACTTTGTACTTAAAAGTTCTGTAACTATCGCGGAAAATTCTTTTGTAGAATTTAACGATGGGAACAGTGATTTTTCGGGGAATAAAATTCCCGGAGTTCCGGACAGACAGATCTCTCTTAACCTTGGATATCAGAATCCGCAATTCCCTTCAATTAATTTGCAGTACACAAACTTGAGTAAAATTTATATTGATAACGCAAATTCGGTTGCCGCCGGAAGTTATGATAAATTTGATTTGCAGTTACTCTACCGGATGGTAGTGAGTTCTGTTTCTTTAAATTGTTTCATTGAATTAGAGAATCTTTTTGATAAAAAATATATCTCTTCTATTGCAGTCAATGGTTCTTATGGAGAGTATTACGAACCGGGTCTACCGAGAAACTTCACTGCCGGTATTGCCCTTAATTATCAATTTTAATAATCATGGAGATTAAAATGTCAAAAAAAATAACGCTTTTTTTACCTTATAGTGGTTTTAGCTACACCCATAAAACCGTTTCATCATTTCTTGGTTCCGGGCAGGTTGAAGAAATTTATTTGCTTACGACCAATAAAGATGTACCCGAAATTGAAAATTGTAAACTTCTCTTTGTCGAAAATCTTTTAGGAACCAACACGATCAAAGAGATGATAACGAAGTCGAAAACAGAATTTACCGCGTATGTTAAACAAGATACTTTACTTGAGCTTGGACAATTTGCATTAGAAAGATTTATCTCCGTTGCAGAAAACACTTCCGCCGGATTAGTTTATTCCGATTATTACGAAATTAAAAATGATGTTAGAGAACCGCATCCCACTATTGAATATCAAGAAGGAAGTCTGCGGGACGATTTTAACTTCGGCTATCTCTATTTATTGAATTCCGCTGCTTTAAAGGAACTTCACTTCAATAATGAATATACTTTCGGCGGACTTTATGACCTGCGGTTAAAAATATCACAAAAAAATAGCATCATACGTGTAGGTGAATATCTCTATTCTTCTATTGAAACCGATGAACGAAAATCGGGTGAAAAATTATTTGATTATGTTGATCCGCGTAACCGTGCTATGCAGATTGAAATGGAACAAGTTTGTACAAATCATTTAAAAGAAATTGGAGCCTATTTAAAACCTGAATTTGAAAAAATCAATTTCGAGTCCGGGGCTTTTAAATCTGAAGCTTCCGTAATTATTCCCGTAAAGAATCGCGTAAAAACAATCACAGATGCAATAAAATCAGTACTGAACCAAAAAACAAATTTTGCATTTAATCTTTTTATCGTTGATAACTATTCTGATGACGGCACCACTGAAAAAATAGAAGAATTTACAAAAATAGATTCGCGCATAATACATTTAATTCCGCAAAGAAAAGATTTAGGCATCGGCGGATGTTGGAATGAAGCGGTTCATCACGCAAGTTGTGGAAAGTTTGCGGTGCAACTTGATAGCGATGATATGTACAGCGATAAAAATACGCTGCAAAAAATCGTGAATAAATTTTATGAAGAAAATGTTGCCGCGGTTATCGGAAGTTATTTGATGACAAATTTTAAATTGGAACAACTGCCTCCCGGAGTGATCGATCATAAAGAATGGACTCCCGAAAATGGAAGGAACAATGCTTTAAGAATAAACGGACTCGGCGCACCCCGCGCTTTCTATACGCCGGTTCTGCGAGAAGTTAAAATTCCAAATGTTAGTTATGGCGAGGATTATTCTGTTGTACTTGCAATTTCTCGCAACTATCAGATCGGAAGAATTTACGAACCCCTTTATTTCTGCCGCCGTTGGGAAGGGAATACCGATTCCGCTCTTTCAATTGTGCAGATGAACAACCACAATTTTTATAAAGACAAAATCAGAACATTTGAGTTGCTTGCAAGACAGAAGAAAGTTAAAAGTGGAAAGTAAAAAGTTGAGTGAAACGAAACCACGTAAAGCGTGGTTGAAAGAAGAAATCAATTATTGCGAAGCGGCGAAAACTTTAATCCGTGAGCAAAAAGTAAATTGGGAGCAGTGCAAAAACGGTTATGCTACACTTGATTCTGTTCAAGTAAAAACTTTTCAGTTTGAAAATTGCAGTATAAAAGTTCAGTTTAATCCGGGAAGATTAATCTCCACTTCCGCTAAAGTTGATGCGAAATCAATCACCGAGCGGAAATGTTTTTTATGCAAAGCCAATTTACCGGAAGCTCAACAAGCTCTTGAATATAAAGACGATTTTATCATATTGGTAAATCCTTTCCCGATATTTCCGGAACATTTTACTCTTCCTTCTTTGCATCACGTCAATCAGAATATAGAAAAATCATTTTCAGCGCTTCTCGATTTCAGCAAAGATTTGTCTCCCTATTTTACGGTTTTCTACAATGGTCCAACGTGCGGCGCCTCCGCTCCCGATCATCTCCACTTTCAAGCGGGAACAAAAAACTTTATGACTATTGATAACGAGTATGAGTCGCTGCGCAATCGAATTGGTGAAAAGCTGTTGGAGAGTAATTCAGTGTCGGTTTTTCCCATTGATGATGGTTTGAGAAAGATGTTGTCAATTGAAGGTGAAGTAAAATCAGAAGTTGAAAAAGTATTTCAAATATTTCATTCGGTACTTAAAGAAGTTTCCGGGCAAACAGAAGAACCGATGATGAACGTTGTAGCTTCATATCAAAATGAAAAATGGCGGATACTTATTTTCATAAGAAAAAAACATCGCCCGGATGTTTTTTTTGAAGTAGATGAAGTGAAGAGACTTCTGCTTAGTCCCGCTGCCGTTGATATCGGCGGGGTTTGCATTCTTCCGCGGGAAGAAGATTTTGAAAAACTTACTGTGGAAAAATTGCAAGATGTTTTTTCTGAGGTTTTTATTGATGAGAGCGTGTTCCGTAAACTTAAAATTAAACTAAAAAATGATCTTGGAAATATTTTTAATCTTGACTCATAAGGTCGGCGATAAATCTTAAATTCTGATTCTCGGAATTTGAAATAATGATCTTGATAATAGCGGTAAGAGGAACGGCTAACAGCATTCCAAGGATTCCCCAAATGTAACCCCAAATCAAAACAGAAAGAAGAATGGCAATCGGATTTAGGTTTAAACGTTTGCCAATTAGTTGCGGTTCTAATAAATTAAAAAAAGCAGTCTGAATAAATCCCAAACCACCCGCCACTAATAGCGTATAACTCAACGACTCAAATTGTATTATTGCCATGAGCGTTGGCAATACCAAAGCTATAGCCGAACCTATTGAAGGAATAAAATTTAAGAAAAATGTTAGCAAACCCCACATGATCGGAAAATCAATTTTAAAAATGAAGAGAAAAAGGGCGACAAAAATTCCGGCTAAAAGATTGATCGAAATTTTTGAGATGATATATTTCTGAATTTGCTCCGTGATGGTTTGTATGGTTTTTGCCAATTGCAACTCAGCCGGTTTTCCTCGTTTTGTTGTTACCGGATTTGGCGATTGATTTACAGACGATGGAGAATCATCACCGTAATATCTTCCTCTAATTGCGGCAAAAATTGATTTATGCCCGCTAACAATAAAGATGAAAAATAAAAGGAGAAAAAGAATATTTCCAACCAAACTGAAAGCTGAATTAAAAACCCCGCCGGCAAGGGCTTTGTAATCAAGCTTTGTTAATACTTTTTGAATGGAAAAATATCTAAAATAAGGATCGTTAATGCCAACCTCTACCGAAGCTTTTCTAACAATTGAATTAAGTTTGTTAAAATAATGAGGCAGGTCAGCAGTTAACTGTAATACGGAATCAACAACAAATCTTATTACTCCAAACGAGATAAACGTAATAATCACAATATTGAAAATGATGACAATCCTGAGGGGGATTTTTTTATCAGTTAAATAGGAATTCACCGGTGAAAAAAGAATGAAGAGAAATGAGGCAATAACAAAGGGAACGAGAATACTTTGCAATTCCGAAAGGAGAATCCCGAGCGCTACAAGCCCGATACTAACAACGAAAAAAGTTATTGTGGAAGAGGATTCAAATTTTTCTTTCATACCGAATCAATAAAATTGTTTCTGCAAAAGTATTTATATTTTTAGTTTTCTCAATGTAGCAGCCAAAAAAATAATTTTGGCTAAAACCGGCTTTCTAAATTTTCTTTTTGACTTTAAGTAAATATCGATTATTTTTGATTCGGTATATAATTTTAAAACGGATGAACCAATTGACTTTTCATTCCTCTTTAATATAATTAACATAAGTTGTCAAATATGTGAGAGTTGGGAGGCTTACACATGAAAATTGATAGAAAAGTACTTTTTATTTCAATTATTTTGTTTTCCCTATCCTTTTCTGTTTTTGCGCAGACAGGTAAAATAGCCGGAATAATCACGGACGCGGCAAACGGCGAAGGTATTCCTTTTGTGAACGTTGTCGTTGTGGGCACTACTCAGGGTGCCGCATCAAATTTAGATGGTGATTTCAGTATCATCAATCTTAAACCCGGAGTTTACTCCGTTAAAATTAGCGCGATAGGTTACAATTCTGTTACCTACCAAAACATTAATGTTTCCACGGGATTAACCACTGCACTTAACGCAAAGTTAAGTTCAAATGCAGTTACCATCTCGCAAGATGTTGTTGTTGTTGCCGAGAGACCGATGGTCCAAAAAGATTTAACGGCATCAACCTCAATTATGAGTGATCAACTTATCTCTGAACTTCCCGTTACTGAAGTCGGTGATCTGTTGCAACTGCAAGCCGGTATTACTAAAGGCGGCGGCGGAGAGCTTCACTTACGCGGTGGAAGAAGCGGACAGATCGCTTTTCAAATAGATGGCGTTCCAATTACCGATGCTTACGATGGTAGCAACGTTATCGATGTTTCAACTAACTCGATTAAAGAATTACAAGTTGTCTCCGGTGCGTTCAACGCAGAATTCGGGCAGGCGATGTCAGGCATCGTTAATATTGTTACCAAAGATGGTAATGATAATTTTAGCGGAAGTTTACAGAGCTACGTTGGAGATTACGCTTCTAATAAAGAAGATAAATTTTGGAACATCAAGGATATTAATCCCGCTGCCATACGCAATTTTGAGGGTAGTTTAAGCGGACCGATTATCCCGGATAATTTATTCTTCTTTGTTAATGGAAGATATTTTTACAATACCGGTTATCTTTACGGGAAAAGAAATTTCTTAGTAACCGATTATTCTCGTGAAAGAGATGTTTCACAAGGCGGAGGATTCTCAGTGAAGCGAAGCGGTGATAGTTCTTTTGTCCCAATGAACTCAAACGACCGTATCTTCGGGCAAGCAAAATTAACTTACCGTTTAACCGGCGGTGTTCGATTGAGTTACAATTATATTCTTGATAGACAGCAATATCAGGACTATGACGGCAACAGTAGACTGACACCGGATAACAATCTCCATCGATTTAAGAATGGGTATTCAAATACACTCAGTCTTAATCATGCGCTCTCAGCTTCAACTTTCTACACATTAAATCTTTCTTACTTCTATAAAGACTACCATCATTATCTATTTGAAAATGTTTATACAGGCGATCCGAACCAACCGACTTTCTATGTTGATAATAATTTTATCCAAACTCCGCCAAATCATTTTCCTGATGGTGGAACGAATACGAATAGGTTTACGAGAAATACAGCTACGGCATCTGCTAAGTTAGACATGACCTCCCAATTGAATAAAGAAATTTCAATTCAGTTTGGTGGAGAATTTAAGAAACATAGATTGTATTATGAGAATATTAACTTAGTGCCGTTAAAAGTCAATGGTGTACAAATTGTTCCTTATAATGTTACAGTTCCGGCTGCTACGTCCACAGATTTTGATCAGTATGTTAAAGAACCGTCCGAAATGTCGGGCTACTTCCAATCCAAGTTCGAAGCTTTCAACTTGATATTTAATGCCGGTATTCGGTTTGATGTTTTTAATCCGAACAGTTTTATCTTAAGTGACCCGAGTGATCCGGATATAAATACTCCTATTCGAGCCAATAATAGGTTTTTTGATACTAATGGTAATGGCAAACAAGATGCCGGAGAAGTGAATAAAACTGTGGCAGATAGAAAACCATATTGGTATAAAGACGCTAAGGTGAAATTTCAACTAAGTCCAAGACTTGGAATTGCTTTCCCGATTACAGACAAAGGAGTTATCCACTTTTCGTATGGACATTTTTTCCAACTCCCCTCTTATGAGTTGTTATATTCCAATCCCAATTTTAAACTTGCCGATGTTTCTGGTAATGCTGGTCTGGTTGGCAATGCTGATATTAAACCGCAAAAAACGGTAAAAGGTGAAATTGGTTTGCAGCAACAGATTGGTGATGATATAGTAATTGACGTAACGATGTTCTTCGAAGATTTTCGTGATCTGATCGGAACACAGACAGATGCTATTGATGTATTTGGCGGAGCTAAATCCTACAGTCAGTATGCAAATTCAGATTTCGGTTTTTCTAAGGGAATTATTATAAAATTTGAAAAACGTTTCTCAGGCGGTTTGGCAGTTAATCTTGATTATACATATGCTGTTACAAAAGGAAATTCTTCAAATCCTACTGACGCAAGGAATGCTGAAGCCGGAGGAGCAGCAGCGGAAACTTTCATCCTTCCGCTTGATTGGGATCAACCTCACACTTTGAATATTACTGCGGCTTATTCGGTTCCTGATAATTACGGATTCTCTATTATTGGTAATTTCTACTCTGGACAGCCCTACACTCCCCAGTCTAGCCCTAATTCGACTGTTCCGGCAAACTCGTTTCCAAGGAATAGTGGTAACAAACCTAGTATTTTTAACATTGATATGAGAGCATACAAAGACTTTAAGATTGATAATTATAAGATAACCCTGTTCGTCAAGATATATAACTTGCTCGATCAAGATAATCCAAGAGGAGTTTTTGGTGATACCGGCAATTCCCTGTTCACCTTTGGGAAGTTGGAAGCTCAAAAAGTCAATACAGTGTATTACAATACGTTGGATGAGTTTTTTATGAATCCAACATTTTTCTCAGAACCGCGAAGAGTTGAACTCGGCGCTTCTTTTAACTTTTAATCTTAAGGCTGGTAGATATGCATAAAAAATATTATATAAATTTAATACTCGTCTTTATTCTCGCGGTCGGAAGTCTCCTTGCCCAGCGGAGTGATCCAAGTTTAAGAAGAGTAGGATTCCATAAAGGAAATAGAGTAGCTATTTCTTTTTATAACGATGGGCAGACTTCGGGCTTTAATTCCGGAATCGATATTCGTGGCGAATGGCCTCGCGGTTCCGGTGAGAACTATATAGGAGATTGCATCCCTTTAATCGGGGTAGAGTTCATTAATAATAATGGAGATACGCTGCATTCTGTAACAATTTCCCGCGGTCCAAGAAAAGGACAAGGAAATGAGAAACATCCATCATTGAACTATTTCTGGGGATTTAACCCGATGCCCGGATTTAATAATCCCGCATACGAAAGTAAAGTTGCACAAGAAGGAATTGCGATGAGCCATATCCCCGGCACCTGGCCAATCGGCGGCTGGCGTGATCATCCGGATTGGACAGATGCTCAAGGTAATTCCGAATGGGATGGATACTTCGGTCGTGGATTGATTAATGCAGACCAGGAAAGTTATTATTGGGCTGATGACCAATGGGACGATGAGTTTAACGGAGCTACAGATCAATCAGCGCCGGCTACACTTTTTCTTCCCGACGCAAACGATGCAACAAGACACGGCATGGGTTTACAATTAGCGGTTAGAGGTTTTCAGTGGGCAAGTTTCTTAGCTGAAAACACTATTTTCTGGTTATACGATATTAAAAATGAAGGAACATATAACTTTAAGAAAGCTGATTTTGGAACTGTTGTTGGAACCCTTGCCGGAGGCGACGGTGACAGCGGTGACGACCTTGGCTATTTTGATATCGATAATTGGATCACCTATTCTTGGGATAATGACGGCGTTGGAAACCATGGTCAAAAAGTTGGTTACGTTGGTTATGCATTCCTTGAATCACCGGGTAACCCGTTTGATGGTATTGATAACGACGATGACTCTCCAAATCCAAATGCAAAAATGTTTATCAAAACAAGTTTTGACGAGGTTGTTTATAAAGCCGGTGATGTTATTATTCTAATTGATCCGGTATCCTATGAACGGTCAAAACACATTGTAGCTAACGCTTTAGATACAGTCTTTTCCATGGGTGTTCGTTTTATTATTAATCCTAATGTTACAAAATTCCGCGAGGGACAAATTGCTTCACGACTTCAAGGTGTAGCTATTCCTGACCCTACTGCCTATGATGGTATTGATAATGACCTCGATGGATTGATAGACGAAAATGAAGCGATCGACTTTGAAACAAGAAATTTAAAAGGTCTTGCAGGATTACGTTATAAAGATTACAGAAATGATGTAGCGGTTGATGATCCTCTGATTGATGAAAGACGTGATAATGCAGCGGGTAATATCGTTTCCAGTTATGTTATTGACGCGGATAAAAACGTTGCAATAAAAGCTCATTACTTCGGTGATGAAGATGGAGATTGGGATCCTTTTGTTGACGACGTTGGCTCTGACGGTGTTGGCAAGGATGATGCAAATTATATTAAACCCGACGTTGATGGGAGTGAAGGAAATGGAATGCCTGATCAAGGTGAGCCTAATTTTGGCAGAACAGACCCTGACGAATCAGATCAGATCGGTTTAACAAGTTTTAACTTTTTTAATCAACCGGCTTCTCCAGACTGTAGTGACGATCAACTCCTTTGGACGAGAATGTTCCCGGGTAGATTTGATGTAGTTCCACCAACTCCAATGGATGGTGACTTTATTTATGCTTCAGGATACTTTCCGTTAAAATCAAATCAAACGGAGAGATTCTCTGTAGCTTTGCTTTTTGGTGAAGATTATAACGATATAACGAGAAGTAAGAATATCGTTCAACAAATTTATAATGCCGGATATAAATTCCCGCAGCCACCGAGAAAACCAAAAATTACGATTGCGCAAGAAGATGGTAATGTGCTGATCTACTGGGACGGTGAACCGGTAGAAACTTCAAAGGATTTTATTTCTAAGAAAAGAGATTTTCAAGGATATAAAATTTACCGCGCAACCGACGCAGGTTTTATTGATTCAAGAGAAATAACCAGCGCTTTGGGAACATTGGCATTCGATAAACCAATCGTTCAGTACGATTTGGATGATAGTGTTTCCGGTTTCTTCTATCCTTCTGCCACACTGCTTGAACAAGTTGGCGGTACTACCTATTATTTAGGTAGTAATACCGGGATAGTTAATAAATTTATCGACTCTACGGTAGTTAAAGGACAAACCTACTTCTATGCAGTTTGTGCTTACGATGCCGGTGAATCAAAATTAAATATTTTTCCATCTGAAAATTCTAAGTTCATTGATCGGACATCTTCGGGACAAATTGTTACCGACGAAAACACCGGATTCATTACTCCCGGTGCTCGCCCATCGGGTTACAAACCTGCTAAGATCAGTTTACTCCAAAAATCGGCTAACTTTAGAGGAACCGGTTCCATTGAAGTTGAAATGGTTGATGACCATGCCGTTCACGCGGTAAATCAATACCAGATTGTTTTTCAGGATACCGCCCTTCAAGGATATACTTCAAACTGGTCGTTGATTGATCTTGTTAGTCCCGATACGGTGAAAATCCCTTCGCTCAATGCTGAGTATCTGGTTAATCCGGGACAAACGATTACGGTTCCTCAAGGAGTTGAAATCCTTGTAAACAGCAACTCGATGATTACGGATACAACCTTTTATATTGGAGCTGCCGATACGGTTATTAACCAAAGCACTAAATTCAATGGAGAAACTAAAGTAATTCACGGTTTTAGAGTACAGTTGTACAATGAAAATGTAATTAAAGCGGATACACTTAGATCCGGTTTCGAAAGCGTTTCATCGATTCCGCCTCCACCTTACATTTTCAAGGTTTTCCCCGCACCGCTTGGTAAACCTGAGTTAGGTGGAATTGCGATGCCATACGATTATCAATTTGAGTTTGATAGTACAGTGGTTGGGAATTCAATTGCTGATACAATTGGGACTACTAAAATCCCAGCACAACCGGTTACATTTAGAGTAAAAAATCTTACAACAGATAGTTATATTCAAGTTGTTTACTTTAAAACCGGCGCAGTTAGCACTAGCCATAATGTTATTTTCAAAGAAGAAATTCAAGGAAAAATCTATCGAACTTTTAATGTAATATTCCAATATGGAACGACAAATGCTCCGATGGAGAAAAAGGGTACCTTGAAAATTTATACTACTAAACCTTTCAACAGAGTTGACCAAGTTACCTTCTCTATTGATCCGGCAGCTATTGATAACGCTACGGCAAAAAGTGATTTAGACAGAATTAAAGTAGTTCCGAATCCTTATGTGGTTACGCATGAGGGTGAATCAAGATTATCGAGTACGCAGACAAGCGGCAGAGGTGAAAGAGAAATCCGGTTTACACGGATTCCTCCGGGATCAAAGGTCTCCATCTTTACGGTGCGCGGTGAATTAATTAAAACATTAACTCACAGTGACCTTTTTGTAGGTGATGTATATTGGAATCTACGTACCGAGGAAAATCTCGACGTAGCATTCGGCGTGTATGTATTTGTAGTGGATGCGCCGGGTGTCGGAACGAAAATCGGCAAATTTGCTCTCATTAAATAACGGAGTTTGAGAGATGAAAAAACTTTATATAATAACTTTATTGATCTTAATGACCGCACTTTCGTTTGCACAAACGAAGGTCGGTTCAACTGCGGCGGCTTTCTTAAACATTGGTGTCGGCTCGCGTCCGATAGCAATGGGAGGCGCCTTTGCAGCAACCGCAAATGATATTACTTCGCTCTACTGGAACCCTGCCGGTATCTCAAGAATTACCGGGAACGAAGCTTTCTTTGCACACACAAAATGGTTCGCCGATATTACCTACAATTGGGTGGGAGCCGCATTAAATTTGGGTGATCTCGGAGCCGTTGGGTTAAGTCTTACTTACTTAGACTACGGAAAGATGGAAGTAACCTCTATGCGTGAACCGGAAGGAACCGGAGAGATGTTCTCCGCAAAGGATTATTCTCTTGCCGTAACCTACGCGTATAGTTTAACCGATCGTTTTTCTATCGGCGGTAATATTAAATACATAAACGAATCAATCTGGAATTCCTCAGCCTCCGCAGTTGCGGTTGATCTTGGAATTCTCTTTAATTCGGATCTCTATGGTTTAAGAATGGCTGCAACGATCACGAACTTTGGAACAGACATGCGCATGGACGGAAAAGACCTCTACGTTCTCCATGATATTAATCCTAATATTTACGGGAACAATGAGCAGATACTTGCCACCTTAAAAACGGATGACTTTCCTCTTCCTTTAACCTTTAGAGTTGGTGTTGCAATGGATATACTTAGTACCGAAGAACACCGCTTTACCGTTGGTGTTGACGCTCTCCATCCGAACGATAACTCCGAAGCGTTGAATGTTGGTGGAGAATATGTTTTTGAGAACATGATCTCTGTTCGCGGTGGATACAAATCGTTGTTCCTAACTAACTCCGAAGAAGGTTTAACGCTTGGTGTTGGATTAATGTACGAGTTCTTCCCGGGTCTTGGCGTATCGCTTGATTACGCTTATCAGGATTTCGGTATGCTAAAAAATACCCAGCACTTCTCAATGGGTATTAAGTTCTAAACGAACATTTCTTTAAATTGAAAAAGGCATATCATTTTGATATGCCTTTTTTGTTTTACTGCCCACAAAGGGAATCATTATTCGTTCTTTTACGTTGTAATATTTATAAACAATTATTTGACAAAAGGCATGGATGTTATTAAGTTTCGGATGAATTACTTATACTGTTTGTGCAAGTGATAGAATTTTTGAGTCAGGTATAAAATTTATTACCAACATATTAAAAAAATATAATTGGTGAAACGCTAGAGAGCTAAACCATTAAAACAAATGAATTTTTTCTAATACTGACTAACAGACCAATAATTATTTCAACTATTGATGACTGGGATTTGTATCGATTAGTTGAAAAAAGACGGTTATGATGATAAATGGGACAAAGTAATTGAAAGCAAGTTATTTCCCATTTCGAAAACTGAAAAGGAATTAATAAACTTGTATTACGAATATATCTGATATAAATATCCGTTCACAAGACAATAAGTTAAAACAATGAAATTAAATAAATTCGATATTGGTGGTGAGGTAATTTCAATCCTGACCAAAGGTATGTATCCCGATCCAAAGGATGCCCTAAGAGAATACATCCAGAATGGAGTAGATGCGTTAGCAAAAAAGATTAATCTTAAAATCAGGCAAGATTCGATTGTTATTGAGGATAATGGAAAGGGAATGAATCATGAAGCACTGCGAAAAGCCGTTCGAGTGGGTATCTCCGAGAAAAATCCGACAAAGAATGTAGGATTTTTAGGTATAGGTATTTATAGCTCATTTCACTTATGCGATAAACTCACTATTTATAGTAGAGGAAGCGAAAATATTTCAAATAAATTGGAAATGGATTTTGGAGGAATGAGAGCCACTTTGGAAGTTCAAAAGGAAATGCGACTCACTGGGGAAACTAAGCCTGATGAATTAATTGATTTACAAACTTTGCTTGAAAAATTTATTACTTTAACTGAGAATGGAAGTATAAAGGATTTTGAATTTCCCAATGTTGGGACAAGAGTTGAGTTGACTGGATTAGAAACGGAATTTTATACTGCTCTTTCAAATTTTGCAGATGTTGCAGAATACTTGAGAAATGTAATTCCCCTTCATTTTGATAAAACTAATTTTACGTATGCGGAAAAAATTGAAACTGAAATCTCGAAAATTTGCGAAGAACACAATCAAAAGTTTGAAATAATTAATCTCCACCTACAAATCAATTCTAAACAGGAAACTCTCTACAGACCATATAAAGATAGTGAGTTTTATAGTAGAGAAAAAACTAAACCATTACCTCCAAAGTTTTATGCCATCCAAAATGGAGAATTTTTTGGAGTTGCGTGGGGTTGTTTGAATTCACTAAGAAAGAAAGTTGAAAATAAAGCACTCCGTGGATTCATTTTAAAAAAACAAGGATTTTCAGTTGGGAAAAGAGAATCAATGGTTAAATATTTTCCAAGAGGCAACACTTTTTTTGATAGATATTCTGGTGAAATAATTATAGTCAATCCAAATTTAATTCCTAATGCTTCAAGAACAGAATTGGAATATTCTCCTCTTCGTTCAGTTTTTTATGAGCATTTAACTGAAGTGACCGAAAAATACGATGCTTTAGGTCATGAATATCAGGAGTATACAAAAGGTGATGATGAACTATCAAAATTGAACGACAAAATAAAAGAAGAAATTGGGTCATACAACGAGAATGAAGGAAATCCCGAAGTACTGGTTAGCAAAATTATCAGAGTTAAGGATATAATGAATGATTTGCAAGGGAGGATTGATCGAAAAGGATTTCGCCCTGAAACACAAAAAACTGCCGAATCGCTCTTAGAAAGAGCAAAGGAATTAGAGAGTGTATTTCAAGAAAGGTTAAAAACACTTACAGAGGATAAAAAGAAAAAACAGTACATGAGGAAAGAGTCCGCACTACAGATTGCAAAGAAACTTTCTCAGTTAAAGATTACTAAGATAGCAGAAACAAATAAATACGAAAGTTTGTACGATTTACTAAAGGATCTCGAATTTAATATTGACAACGAATTAAAGGAAGTAATTTGTTTAATTGATGAAAAATTTATTCAAAAGGACGCGAGAACTCGTGAGGAATATTATTCACTTCTCAACGAGCTCAAAGACGAAATTCTCAACGACTTTTAATATGACAGTTGACGGTTCATTTAATTCAGAACAAAAAGTGTTTATTCGTCGAAATTGGAATAAACCTTTGCTGAAGTTTTTAACAAAAAGAGTTAATGACCGTCTTATCTATTTGGGATTACCTTCTCCCAAAGCAGAGGATATTATTGAATGGATAGAATACATTAAATCCGTTATAGCTTTTCAATGTCGTAACTATGGTGAAGTATCTAAGGAAGGACAAGATAGGACTGGCATCGATGAATTGACTAGGTTACTTTTTCAACTCGAACGAGAGAAAAAGATTAATAATTATATGGTGTTTGATGGTTGGTTGGAAGAAATTGTCTTACGTGGTTACGACAACTCCCCGACAAGAATTGATTTTGAACTTCATGATTTCATTACTTTATATAATCTTGATTTTTGTAATAAAATTACTAGCCCTATAGAGTTTTATGATAGTAACGGGGATATTAAAACTGCTTACAAATTTGATGCAATAAACAGCTTATTGCAAATCCAAAAATCACTCACCAATGTTTCAAATAAATTTGTGTTGTTTCTTACGGTTCATTGTAGCTACGATGAAGCGGAGATTCAAAACTTTATTAGCTATCCGCCAAACCGTGAGATCGGTGGCTATATTCAGAGGTGTAATTACTTGGGTGGTCATGAAAAAAATGCACGTATTGTAAGATTATTTTTTGCATATTACATAAAACAAAAATTTGAAGCGTTTGGATTCACGCCCAAGTTATTGCCTTCATTATTTTATCAAGGTCTAAAAGATGTGAATTTGCTGCATTTTACGGTTTTCGGCATCAATCCAACGAACACAATTGCTGGTAGTGCCCCAACTTATCAAACTTTAGATGATATATTAAATCAAAAATTTATTTCTATTGACAATTTAAAATTTGTAAATAAGAACATTAACTTCGATGGAGAAAAAGATGTAGAATTAAACCCCGTAAAACTGTTTTCTGATTCTGCAACTTTCAAGTATTTGTGGCAAACAAAAGATAAAAAATGAATCCAAGAAATATCTTACTTATTGAACCTAATTATAAAAACAAATATCCTCCAATAGGACTGATGAAAATTTCAACCTATCATAAAATGCTGGGAGATAAGGTTACATTTTACAAAGGCGAATTGAAAGATTTTGTTGTTGAGCAACTCTATGAAGAATGTCTTTTACAACTGAAGCGAATTGATAAATTAACTCATTGGCCTTCGAAAGCAATACAGATAAAGAAATACATTAAAAGAAAAAATTCTCATCTGCTTCAAGAAATAAATTTTTCTAACTCAGTTAAGGCTAACTTAATTGAAAAATGCCTTGTTGGCTTCGCTGATTTTTATAAAAAGAAAGAATACGAAAACCATCCGAAGTTTGATCGTGTCTATGTAACAACTCTTTTTACTTTTTACTGGAAAATTACAGTCGAGACAATTCACTTCGCAAAAAAACTAGTAAAAACTCCCGACCAACTTTTAGTTGGTGGTGTGTTAGCTTCGTTGCTTACAAAAGAAGTTGAAAAAGAAACAGGTATAAAGCCTTTGACAGGTTTACTTGATCGTCCTGGTATGTTGGATAAAACCGCAAAAGCAAAAAAAATTATAGTTGATGATCTTCCGCTTGATTATTCTATACTTGATGAAATTGATTATGAATATCCGACACAAAGTGCCTACATTACTTTTATGACAAAGGGCTGTACTAGAAAATGTACCTTCTGTTCAGTTCCAAAACTTGAACCAACATATAAACCAAAAGTTGAAACGCTTGATAAATTTAATGAAATAAAAACACGTTTTGGTGAGCAACAAAATTTATTGCTGATGGATAATAACGTTTTAGCATCGCCAAAATTTCCTGAAATTATTCAAGAGATAAAAGATATGGGATTTGTTAATGGCGCCACATATGTAGAGCCAAATCAGCTACAGATTGCTATTAGAAATTTGCGAAAAGGATATAATGACAAAGCATATATCAGGCGCTCATACAAACTCATCCATATTCTACTAAACAGGTTAAGAGGGAAACCAAAAACTGAACTCCGCGACTTATTATCCCAATATGAACTTTTGCTTATTGAAACAACAACTAAAACTAATTTGCTAAAGGCAAATAAACTGATTACACCATATTTCGAGAAATATAGACGAAAAGCACCAAGGCAACGAATTGTTGACTTCAATCAAGGGACCGATGCGCGGTATGTTACAGACGAATTGATGAAGTTACTGAGCGAAATTCCTATCAAACCGTTAAGAATAGCCTTCGACTATATCGGTTTGAAAAAAACTTACATCAATGCTGTTGAATTAGCAAAAAAATATGGAATAAAAGAATTATCAAACTATATTCTTTACAATTTTAATGATACTCCAGACGACCTCTATGAACGATTGAAAGTAAATGTTGAATTAAATGAAAGATTGGGGATTCAGATTTACTCTTTCCCGATGAAATATATTCCTCTTTTCGGTGAAGAAGCAAAAAACCGTGAGTATATTGGGGAAAAATGGAATAAGAAATTCATAAGGGCAATACAATCAGTTTTGAATGTGACTAAAGGTATAGTTGCGCCTGGACGCAGTTTCTTTGTTAAAGCATTTGGAGAAGATATTGAAACATTTCATGAAATTCTATTTATGCCTGAAACTTACATTATATATCGACATCTTTTTGAGAAGAAATTAAAATACACTCCTGTTTGGAAGGATGAATATCATGGTCTTTTAAATGACGAAGAAAGATTAGAAGCACAGAAAATTATTATCAGCAATGATTTCTCAAACATTGCAAAAAAAACGACCAATATAAAAATTCAACATTTTCTACGGCATTATACAATCCCAACTGGCACTATTGATAAGACTGATCCTGAATACACTGAACTAAAAAAGCACTTTGACCACCTTATTAAAAAGAATCAACAACATAACCTGACGATTACTTATGACTTTGAGGCATTACAAGTAAGAAAAAAACGGATTGCATGAACATAGCGACTTGGTAATGAAAATATATTTCACCCTAACTAATGAAACTCTCATCCTTATCAATAAAACTTCAATCTCTCCGTTCCTTTTTGCCTACGGTTTGCATACTACTGGCAGATCTATAACTTACCTCGCTTGTTCTAGTTGCATTTTCATTTGTGCGGCGCCGGGGAAATTTCTTTCCACTTCTAAACATTTCTTTACAAAAAGGAGTGCGTTGGTGTAATCCTTCTTTTTTACAAACACACCGGAGAGGTTCCACAGCAATTGTGCATCTCTCGGATTAAATGAAAAACTCTCCTTTAAATAACGTAATGCCAGATCATCATTGTTGTTAAAGAGATTGATCGTTCCAAGCCACTTGGTACAGAACGCATCAGGTTGAATGCGGTAATACTTCTCCAAATAAGTATAGGCTTCGGAATATTTTTGTGATTCCAACAAGACCTGTACAACTTTTTCATACAGTCCTATCGTGTAAGGAAATTGCCCGATCAAAGCAGAATACTCGTTCATAAATCCGGAGTAGTCTTTTTGTCCGAGGTAGTATGTAGCAAGTTTTTTATGCGCCAATTCCCAGTAATAATTTTCTTCAACCACTTTGTAGGCAAGGGAATCGTTGTAATCCGTAAGCTTTACAAAATCGAGCAGCTTTTTGCTCTTACCGTCTTTGTTAAAAGGGAAATCCCCTTTAAGTGAAAGAAGCCGGTAGTTTGCTATGGTAGAATCCAAACGTGAAAATGGAAAATTTTTGACAATGGATGAGTGTTGTTCTTCGTCAGAAATGTTTGCTCGTTCGACTTGCGGCAGAAAATTATTCTTCTCCATCGCTTCAAAAAACAATTTGCCGAATATATGGTATCCGTGAAGTGTTGGATGAAGATGATCAACCATTAAATTATTTCCAACAATATTATTTTCGCTTAAGTTACTGAATACTGCCTCAAAATCAACAAGAGGAATTTTGTTACTCCCCGCAAGTTTTTTAATAATTTCGTTCATTTCTTCAGGCGCGCGGAACCGTAACGCATCCAACTCTTTCGCTTTTATGAAAAGTTTTTTTGCTTCAACCGAATTTCCTTTTTTCAACGACTCTTGTGCTAACTTATAAAAATGGTCGGCGGACTCACTTTCTTTTTCATTGATCGAAATAAACGGCGGCTGATCTTTTAAATTTGATGTGAGCTTTCCCATTATTAGCGGAACATTTTTCTCTTTTATCATCTGAATGATATCGGAAAGTTCTCCTTCAAATTGGGTTAATCCGGCTTGATATAATTTTGATTTATACGGCACTAAATTATTACTTGCCATCCGCGCCATAAGCGTTGCGCCGTTATCTTTTCCTTTCCCCTTAAACCAAAACGAAACGGTATTGAACATATTTCTTAAAAGTTGAACCGTTTTAAATTCGTTCATCCTAAGCATTAAACTCAACATAGCTTTGTTTCCGGCAAACAAAGATTGCGAAGCCGCGCCAAAAACGCCATAATATTCGTTATGTCCAACGTAAAGCAAAATAAGATCTGGCTCTTGCTTCAATATTTCCGGCAGCATATCTTTTATCACGATCGAATTGATAGCCGCCATGCTAACATTTACGACTTCAATATTTTGTTTTGGATAAACCAACTGCAGACGGTCGCGAATGTAACGGGAATAAGAACCGGTCGGTTCATACGGAAAACCCGCGGCGCTGCTTTCTCCAAGAACAAACACGCGGAATGTTCCCGGCTTTTTTACCGCATCAAAAGGATCGAAGATGGAAGAAGGAATTCCCTTTGTTGTAAGAAAATATTTTGAAGCGATCTCGGTATTAAGGACTAACTTTCCCAGAAGTTCCGGGTGATAGGGAATCCATGTTTCAATATTTCTTCCGTAATTAAAAGTGCGGAGTGATAATTCAAGCAAAACTATTAAGATGACCGGAAGCAGGAACGGAACCGCATAAAACCACTTCGGCGGTTTCCGGGAAGTTTTCGTCTCGCCGGTTTTTCCTTCCGGTTTAGTCTCATTTACTTTTTGATTTCTTTTAACATTTTTTTTCAAACGAACCTCAAATATTTTGCGTAAGCAGTAAAAACACGTTTAATTTGGTAGAGAATTATTTGTAACTTTAGGCAGTTAATCACGAAAGATAGTACATGATCAAATACGTTTTTCTCCTTTTCAGCATAAGTTTCATCATGCAAACAAAAGCGCAAACTGATGATGAAGTTATCGCAAAAATAGGAAATATTCCGGTTACGAGGAAAGAATTCATTCAACGATATGAAATGATGCCGCAGCTTGACCGGCAGATGAAAGGGATTACTCCCCAGTTAAAAGAGGAATTTCTTTACGGGATAATTTTTGAAAAATTATTTGCACAAGCCGCGCTTGAGCATCGGCTTGACACTGTTGAAATAACTTCATACAGCATCCACGAATTTGAAAAAATGTTTGTGCGCGATGCGCTGTACAACAAAGAAGTTGCCGAAAAAGCAAAAGGAAAAGCGCAGCAGCTTCTTTCCGATTATCTTTCCAACGCAACAAAAGTTTTCGCCCGCGCTTTATATTCTCCAAATGAAAAAGAGATAAAAAACTATTCAACTCTTTTATCCAAAGGTTTGCCGTTCGATAGTTTGATGGTAGAACTGCCGGAACAATCAAAAGATACGCTCGCCTTTGAGATAGGGATGGAAGATGAGAATCTGGAAAGACAAATCTTTTCTCTTCCCGAAAACGCAAACACGGTTCCAATACATTTTGAAGACGGGTGGTATATCTATCATATCGTTAAAAGATATGAGCCGATCCTCGCGAAATCGCAAGGGTGGGAGAGTGAATATCAGCAAATTAAAAAGATTGCACGGCAAAGAGCTGAAAGGGAATTTTTCATCCGTTACATGAAGCAGATGTTCTTAAACAAAAAAGTAGATGCGAATGGTCCTCTTTTGAAACTTTCTGCCGAAAAAATTGTTCTCTTATTAAAGGGAAAAGAGGCAGCAAGAAAAGATGAAAAGGATAAGCTCTATTTAAGTGAAGAGGATTTTTACACACTTGAACATACGGAGCTGGCTGACTCGATTACAAAAGTATTTGTAAAGTTGGGCAAAAGGAATATTCCCTTAAAATCGTACATCCGTTTTTTGAATTTTGAGAATCCCGGATTTAAATCGGCAGAAACAAAACATGTTGTTTCGGTGCTTAATGGGAAGACAAGAGAATTTATCGAGCGGGAAGTTCTTGCAGAAGAAGGCTACAAACAAAAACTCGATCAAACGAAAGAAGTAAAAGAGTCGTTTGGCATGTGGAAAGATTTTCTTCTTCATCAGGCGATGCAGGGAGCTTTTCTTGATTCGGCTAAAGTAAGTGATGATGAAGTTGCAGCATATTATGCAATACGTAATCTGAAGAAAGGATCAACAACACTTGTAAACATCGTTGAAGTTTTAACGAGTAGTCTTGAAACCGTTGATACCGTTCTGCAAAAACTTAAAGAAGGTGTTGATATTAAAGTTCTTGCGAAACAATATTCTGAAAGAGTCCAGACAAAAGAGAGCTCGGGCGAATTTGGTTTATTTCCAACAACGTCGTTTGGAGAAATTGGACGGATTGCCGGAACACTGAATGTTGGTGATACTTACGGACCGCTGAAAGTGCCGGAAGGATATTCGATTTTTAAATTGATCGATAAAAAGCAGCCTGAATTTATTGCTGACGAAGAATTTGCGGTGATGAAAGAAAAGCTTAAACGTGATCTGGCATTTAACAAACTAAGAAATTCAATTATTAACTATTCAGTGGATTTAGCACATAAATACGGAATCACAATCAACCAAAATGTTTTAAATGCGGCTCATGTAACAAACTTAAATTCGGTGATTTATCGCTATATTGGATTCGGCGGAAAAATTACTGCCGTACCGATGATGACGCCATTTACCGATTGGGTGCAAGAGTGGAAGAAAAATAATAATACACCGTAGTGAAGCAAGAGGCAAGTAGAAAGTAAAAAGGGAAACCGAACAAATATTTTAGCACTTAAAAAACAAACTAAACTAAGAATACCATAAACTTATTATAATATGAAAACACAACTTGAAATTGGAATGCTTCCGGAAAATGCTTTTTCCGATTTAGCGATCCGTGAAGAATTAGCGAGACAGTTACAAATATCAACAGACGAAATAAAAGTCGTGCGGCTTGTTCGCCGTTCTATTGACGCGCGGAAATTTCCCGTTTACAAATTACTCGTTGATGTTTATGTAAATGAAACTCCTTCCGAAGAAGATAAAGCAGTCGATTATAAACCGGTAACCGGGGATAAAAAAGTCGCCGTTGTCGGATTTGGTCCGGCTGGAATGTTTGCCGCGCTTCGTTTGATCGAACTTGGAATTAAACCGGTAATAGTTGAAAGGGGAAAAGAGGTAACAGGGAGAAGAAGAGATATTCATCAACTCACCGTGCATCGGATAGTTAATCCGGATTCAAATTATTGTTTTGGTGAAGGAGGAGCCGGAACTTTTAGCGACGGAAAACTTTATACACGCGCAACGAAAAGGGGAGATGTGAAGAAAATCTTGCGCATTTTTGTGCAGCACGGCGCCGCAGAAGACATTTTAGTTGATACTCATCCACATCTTGGTTCAAATAAATTGCCGGAAATTGTTTCCGAAATTAGAAATACAATTTTACGGTGCGGTGGAGAAATTCATTTTGAGTCGCGTGTGACCGATTTTATCTTAAAAGATAAAAAAATGCTCGGTGTAGTTTTGAATGATAATAAAGAGTTGCTTGCTGATTCGGTGTTACTTGCAACGGGACACTCGGCGCGCGATATTTTTTATCTCCTTCATGCTAAAAACATTTTACTCGAACAGAAATCTTTTGCAATGGGTGTCCGTATCGAACATCCGCAGGCATTGATAAACGAAATGCAGTATCACACAAAAGAAAAAAATGATTATTTGCCTTCCGCGAATTATAGTTTGGCTTGCCAGGTAAATAACCGCGGCGTGTTTTCGTTTTGTATGTGTCCGGGTGGAATCATCGTTCCGGCTTCTACGGCACCGGATGAATTAGTTGTAAATGGAATGTCGATCTCGAAACGTAATTCTCCCTACGCTAATTCCGGTTTTGTGGTTTCAGTTGAACCGGAAGATTTTAATCAGTATGAAAAATTTGGTCCGTTTGCCGGAATGGAATATCAAAAAGAAATTGAGCATTTGGCGTTTGAAGCCGGCGGAAGTAATCAAACTGCACCGGCGCAAAGAGTAACTGACTTTTTACATGACAAAATTTCTTCATCACTTCCGAAGTCATCATATTTCCCCGGAACAGTTTCTTCTCCGCTTCATTCGCTTTTACCGCAGCCAATTGTACAGCGGTTAAAAGAAGGACTTCAACAATTCAACAACAAGATGAGAGGTTTTGTTACTGAAGAAGCACAAATGCTTGCCGCAGAAACACGGACAAGCTCACCAGTGCGTATTCCGCGTGACAGAGAAACGTATATGCACAAAGAAATTTCCGGTTTATTCCCCGCCGGTGAAGGCGCCGGTTACGCGGGAGGAATTATGTCGTCTGCGATGGATGGAGAAAATTGTGCTGATGCGGTTGCGAGGTTTTTAAAGTAAAAAGTTATAAGTATTTAGTGGGAAGGTTGAATTAAGAACTCAATAAACTCAACCATTTCTAATTCTTAACTCGTGTCAATCAGAACCTTAAAGGAATAATGAATAACGAACAAGGAATGTAGAATTTCGAAGGATTAAAACTTCATCATTCTTTATTCCTTGTTCGATGTTCGATATTCAAATCTATAAAAACATTCTTTTCGTTTTGAGTGATCATTCCCGCTGGATTTTTACAATTCTCAAAACTATCCTTTTACTCTTTCCACATAACTTCCGGTGCGGGTATCGATCTTCAGAAGTTCGCCTTCGTTTACAAACAAAGGAACGTTTACGGTTGCGCCGGTTTCTAAGGTTGCCGGTTTTGTTACGTTGGAAACGGTATCTCCTTTTGCACCCGGTTCTACGGAAACTACTTTTAGATTTATGAAAATCGGAATATCGACGCTGATAATTTCTTCACCGTTAAAAAGAATTTCAACTTCTTCGTTTTCTTTCAAATAATTTATCCCATCGCCAATGTGGGATGCGGGAACATTTATTTGTTCATACGTTCCGTTATCCATACAAACCAAGTACTCGCTGTCGCGGTAGAGATATTGATATTTTCTTCTTTCAACGCGTACAATATCAAGCGTTTCGCCGGAACGGAAGGTGTTGTCTAAAACTTTTCCACTGCGCAGATTTTTTAACATTGTACGAACGAACGCTCCACCTTTGCCCGGCTTTACGTGTTGAAATTCAATGACGGTGTAGAGGTCGTTTTTAAATTTAATGATTAATCCATTTCTGAAATCGGCTGTTGTTGCCATGAAGGAACTTCTCCTTTAGTTATAAAAAAATCTAATTTTACTATTTGATCGCTTGTAGGAATTAACCACAATTAGAGCCAATCCGTAAGCTTGAAAAATGTTTCTGCAAAATTACGGATTTACCATGTTTTTCCGAAATGAAATCACCTGGTTTTGAACCCGACTTGTTCAATCAATCCTTTAGCTTTTTTTGCTATCTCTTTGGTATCAAATGAAAGCCGCATCGTTCCGCCGGTTCCTTCGCGCATTTTGAGAATTTCAACATCCTTAATGCTTATATTGTTCCGGAAAAGGATTTCCGCCATTTTAAATAAAACTCCCGGCTCATCTTTCACAAAGATGAAAATGTCGGAGAGGGGATTGAGAAATCCTTTTGAGTTTTTGGGAATTTCATCCCGTTTTTCTTTAGCTTTTTCAAATGCAAGTTTAAGAGAAGAAAAATCCTCTTTTTCAATTGAAGTTGAAATGTCCGCAATTGTTTTTTGAAATTTAGTCAGCGCCGTTAGGATATGTATCCGATTTTTACGAATGATCTGTTCCCAAATTAAAAAATCACTTGAAGCGATACGCGTTAAATCTCTAAAACCACCGGCGGCAAAATCCTTAAACGCATGTTGATCTCCGTTTAACGCAGCATTAACAAGCGAAACCGCAACAAGCTGCGGCAGATGACTCACATTCGCAACGATTGTATCATGCAGCGACGCATCTAAAAATTTTATTTTCGCGCCAATTGCTGTAAGCAAATCGATCAACGTTTGAGAGGATGGAAGTTCAGCTTCTTTTCCCGTTAAAATGTAAATAGCATTTTCAAAAAGAATTGGATCTGAATTTTCAAAACCACCTTTTTCTTTTCCCGTCATGGGGTGTCCGCCGATGTACTTTCCATCGCTCTGCAGAAGATCCCATTTTTTTTCGAGAACTCTTTTTACACTGCAAACATCAGTGATAATAGAGCCGGATTTAACAACCGGGGCAAGCCTTTCAATTTCTTGGATTGAAAGTTCGGTGGGAAGGCAGAGAAAAATAATGTCGGAATCTTTCACATCAATAGAGGAAAGGAGTTGTTCGTCAATTACATTCTCAACAAATGCTTGTGCAGTAATTTCCGGTAGATCAAAACCGGAAATAAAAATATCAGGGCGGACATTTTTAATCGCCTTTGCAAGCGAACCGCCGATCAGTCCGAGTCCGAGAATAGCGATTTTCATTTATGCAATTTTTCTTCCGATAACTTCTGCAATAAGACGAATTTGTCTCATCAATTCCATGAATTGTTCCGGCAGTAACGCTTGCGGTCCATCGCTTAACGCTTTTTCAGGCTGATGATGAACTTCAACCATTAATGCATCCGCACCGGCGGCAACCGCGGCACGCGCCATCGGCAATACTTTATCGCGCAAACCGGTAGCATGAGAAGGATCTGCCACAACCGGCAAGTGACTTTTCTTTTGCAACACCGGAATTGCAGAAAGATCAAATGTATTTCTTGTTGCGGTTTCAAAAGTTCTGATTCCGCGTTCGCACAACATAATTTGTCTGTTACCGTTTGACAAAATATATTCAGCAGACATCAACCATTCTTCTATCGTTGCCGAGAGTCCACGTTTTAACATGATGGGAATATTTGTTTTGCCAAGTTCTTTTAGCAATGAAAAGTTTTGCATGTTACGTGCGCCAACTTGATAAATATCGGTGTATTTCCCTATCAAATCAATTTGCGCATTTTCCATTACTTCGGTAATTACAATCAGATTATAAGCGTCGGCAGCTTTGCGGATAAGCTTCAATCCTTCTTCGCCCATTCCTTGAAATGCATAAGGAGAAGTGCGTGGTTTGAAAGCGCCGCCGCGTAAAATTTTTGCTCCCGATTTTGCAACAATCTCTGCAAGCGTAAAAATTTGTTCTTCACTTTCGATTGAACAAGGTCCCGCCATCATCATTACTTCGTTTCCACCAATCGGAATTCCTTTAATCGTTATAACCGTATTTTCTTTTTGGAAACTGCGGCTTGCTAATTTGTAGGGCTCGGTTATGCGGTAAACTTCGGCTACGCCATCAATTATTTTTACGTTACGTGTATCGAAATCCGGTTTTACGCCAATTGCTCCGAGAACAATTTGTTCAACTCCGGTTGATTTATGAACGGCAAATCCGAAATCTTCCAAATGCTTTATAATATTTTCTATCTGTTTATCTGCAACATTCTTTTCTAATACAATTACCATTTTTCACCAATTACTATTTTGTTTTGAATTTCACTTTCAATTTATAAAGTGTGTTGTTAGTTATGAAATTTTTTCTCGCCGGCTTTCACTGCAATGTCAAGATAATCATCTTTTGTTGGAACCGCGCAAGAGTATTTTGGACTGTACGAACAATAAGGGCTATACGCAAGATTAAAATCAATCGTGTAAAGAAAATCTTTATCTGCATTTAATTCAAAATCCAAATATCTTCCGACTCCGTATGTCTCTTCTCCGGTTGTTTTATCTGTAAACCAAATGCTGTAATAATTTTCTCCGCTTCGCGATGTTCCGTTGTAAACATTCATTTTATAATTTTTGTTCTGAAAAGAAATGGAAACGTAACCGTAACGGATAACTTTTCTTTCTTCTCCCTTTGTCCCATAAATAGAAATAGTGTCTTTCATTTCAAATTCAGTCAGTTTGCTTTTAAAAACAAAATCGGGATCAACATCGTAATATTTCAATGGTTCAAAGTGTTGTTTAGGCTCTTGATTAAAAGGGGAATCAGTATCGTTCTTCATCGATTCGTCTTTCTGTTTCCTCTGCTCTTCAATTGAAGCAATATATTTTTGCTGTTCAGGTGTGTACTGTTTTCCGCAAGAAACAAGAAACAAAACGAGCAGCAATAAAATGACGTTACTTTTCATCTTCAACTTTCTTTTTCATATCGTGTAAGTATGTCAGCGCCTGCAACGGAGTTAAATTATCAACTTCCAAATCTTTTATTTCATCGCGAAACTTATCGTCTTTAAATTCAAACATATTGATTTGAGAATCGTTCTTCTGTTTCATTTTTGCGAGACGTTCTTTTTTTACTTCGTACGGAGTTAATTCTTTTCCTTCCAGATTAAACAGAATTTCTTTTGCGCGGTCGGTAACAAATTTTGGTAAGCCCGCCATTTGTGCAACTTGAATTCCGTAACTGTGGTCGGCTCTACCGGGATTTACTTTG
>Ga0209417_1001734_pt1 | contig 38434 bp, 35 predicted proteins | sample RifGroF2_FD_184002 | JGI IMG/M metagenome (GOLD analysis project Ga0209417, IMG submission 184002) | Groundwater microbial communities from Rifle, Colorado, USA - Groundwater F2 (SPAdes) (version 2) | ecosystem: Environmental > Aquatic > Deep subsurface > Groundwater | place: Rifle, Colorado... | reverse complement strand
TGAAAAATTGGATTTTAGAAAGAAGTTCCTGGAAATGGGACAGGAGGATTTTTGTCCTCCTGTCAATAAAAAAACATGGAAAAATAAAAGAAATGGGGCGGAGGCGGCTTGACTGTTTACATAACAGTTGTGAACTCCTACTTCTTTCAATCCCTGAGCTATCAGTTTCTATTTCCTGCAATCAGTTCATCTTATTATTAAAAATAATCCTTTCCCTTACCGACCAGACGGAAAGGGAAAGGACAGACAGCATTTCATTTCATCATCCTCAGCGCATCCGCATTTCCTGCGATCTTCGCAAAAATCTTTGCGATCGAATCTATCGTAGTGGCATCCGAACCGAGCCAAGGGTGGGGAAGAACTGCGGTCATAGTTGAAGAGATCCCTTCCGCCACTGGACATTTCCCGTTCGCAATCCTGTATTTCGACTTGGGCAGGTTCCAGAGCATGTGCTTATACACAGAACCGTAAGTCCCCCAGGTCGGAAGACCTTCGGCAGTCGCCGCAGCCTGAATCCGGCTGAACGGGATACCTGCGAAGACATCATCTGTAAAAGTCACCGCCCATCCATAATAATTCTGAGGATCTGCAAGCCTTCCACGTGACTGGACACGGAGTCCAGGAATACCGGCTATTTGTTTCTCAAGGCGCGCAGCATTTCTATTGTAGAGGGCAATGAGCTTGCCAAGTTTCCTGAGCTGTCCGCGCAGGATCACCGCCTGGAATTCAGTTGCACGGTAGTTGTTGCAGATCAGTCCCGCCGGCGGTCCGCTCGCAGCTTTTCCCTGGGCAGTGTTTGCTGCATATCCTATGTGCTTCAGACGATATAGTCGCTCCGCAATTTTCTCATCGTTGGTCAGACAGATACCGCCCTCGCCGCAGGAAAGTGTCTTCGACTGCTGGAAACTGAATGATCCGACATCGCCCCAGCTGCCGAGACCGCGCCCCTTCCATTTCCCGCCCTGGGCATGGGCACAGTCCTCAACGACAAAGATTCCATTCTTCTTTGCAATCGAAATGATCGCGTCAAGATCGGCAGTCGAGCCATAGAGATGTACAGGAATCACCGCCTTTGTCTTTGGCGTGATCGCCTCCTTAAATTTCTGCGGATCCATGCAGAGGGTCAGAGGATCAATGTCCACAAAGACTGTCTTTGCACCAATTTGGTTTACTGCAGTTGATGTCGCAAGCCATGTCAGCGCCGGCACGATGACTTCGTCACCTGGGCCAACTCCGCATGCGGCGAGTGCGCACTGGAGAGTGACAGTCCCGTTGAACATGAACACTCCGTATTTCGCACCGTGGAACGCGGCGTATTCCTTGGAAAAAGCCTGCTCCTCAGTCCCGTTGAACGACCAGTTACCGCTCATATAAACTTCAGAAAGCTTCTTCGCTGTAGCTTCATCCCGAGGCGGCCAGGACATAGGCTTAAGCTGTTTTAACGACACAGGTTTTCCGCCGGAGACCGCAAGTTTTTCAATTTTGATATTTTTCATGACACATTTTCCTTTCTTATAAGAATCACATCAATAATCGTTTCTTTGAAATTTTATTCCCTCATGGATTATGTTCGTAGTTAAGCCCGTAAGGGCTGTTGTTTTAAAAGTAGGGACGGCCTTTAGGCCTGTCTACTATACGCATTTTCCTGTACTGTCCACGTCGCGTGCTCCTATTCTTCTGTTTTCCCGTCTTTACGTCAGGCGCTTCGGCCTGACTTTGGACTGCGGTGATTATTCACCGCTTTGTTTTTACAGCTGTTAGTCACACCATGGCACTTAGCAAAGGCGATAGCTGTTGTTTTCTCCACGCTTCCATCGGAATCCAAAGCGCAGAATGATCTGCGCAGTCCAAAGATTCGTCCTCCATCTGGAGGACTCATCTTAAAGAATTCAAAACAGAGCCAGAATAATGCGCATAGTAGACAGGGCTTTAGCCTGTCCCATTCTTAGATTAAGATGGTACATGCTGAAGCACGTACCTACATAAGTACATGTCTTACGACATTGACTACAAACGAATTCATAATTCCAGTTTAGAAATCTCCTTACAATTTCTTTTCAAGTTCAATCAACGCCTTCACAAGTTCACCGTGGATATCCGCATACGGAGGTTCGCCGATCATCATCGGGACCTGGTCTGCGGCATAACCTCCGCGCTTGGCCGTCGTACCGTCCGGAGCGTAACTTTTATACTCGTCAGTTACGCTCAGCACCCACGTGTTTTTGAATCTGCTCTGCTTCTTCACGTCATTCTTTATCGCCTGGAAAACCTCGAACGGAGTTGTCAAGATTGCTATCGGCCCCATGCGAATGGCGTTGAGTTCCGCAGCGTCGTCCTTGAATCCGTCCGCCTCGATCCTGGCAATGAGTTTCCTGAGATTGGTGACATAGACTCCGGCCATCCGGACATTCCCGTCTTCGTCGCTGGCGCCCTTCTGCGCAAAGATATTCTCCTTTTCAGCCAGCAATTTCTTCAGAGCTTCAAGATCAAGCTTCTTCCTGGCGAACTTCACACGGGACGAGACTGAAGAAATTCCATCTATCGCAACAGGCTTTGCCTGTTTCAGCCCTTCGCTCACGGCCTTCACATATCTTGCAGCTATCACATCCAAGGCCTCGAGTGATTCCTTCTCGGGCTTGTGCACGCAGCAGGAATTGACATCACCCAGAGCACCTTGCAGGAAAAGTCCGATCGCTCCTGGATTTTCCGCTTCGAGAATATTCGTGGCAACTCCACAATAATCTCCGTGTATGTATCGGGATTTCTGGCAGCAGACTACAGGATGACATCCGAAATGGCTTACAAACCCGACCAGCTTGCCACCAGATTCAATTTTAAGGACATGGCAGGTCGTATCGGTCAATTCGGGTTTGGCTGGACGCCAGTCATCACGCATTACATCTTCGATCGGCGGGGCATCCTTGTCATATTCCCTGTTCAATCCGATGCCGACGCATGGGACTTCAGCATGTGAGACTGTCGCCTCCTTCATGTTCACTATCGCCTCGAGTGCTACTTCCGCGAGACGGTTCGGCAGGAGTTCGCAGTATGGGACATCAACTTCACCCCAGCCTTCAATCCCGAATACTGCCGGTCCGCTGTGCGTGTGGGTGCAGTGGACGATCACGTCACAGGGCTTGGAATATTTATAGGCGACCAGCTTCCTGGTCTTATCAGTCACCTCGCGGCTGATGAGTAGGAGATCAAGGCTTAAAAGCACAACCGTCTTCTTCCCATCAGCAACCGCCATGGCCCTTGCCGAAAGCCTGTCACGCACCGCGATCGACTGTCTGTGCAGATATGCTCCGAATCCTGAAAGCTCCACCCCTACCCGCGGCGTGATATCTGTTTTTGCAAAACCGAACTTGATCATTTCTGTTCTCCTTATTTCTATTTGCCCACAGATGACACAGATAAAAACTGTATTATATTCAATCCTCTCCAATCACTCAATCTCCACATCTCCAAATCGCCCAATTCTCCCAGGTGTGCAATAAATGCTTTTTGATCAGTGTTAATTTTAGCTTTACACGCTATATTGGCAAGAAACAAATATTGCTATTGTTGTGCATTTATTGCTAATAAAGAATCTCCCAACGTCCATCCATGCTCCCAGTTGCAGATAACGGGGATGCAGAAGGACTCCTGCGCTCATTGGCGCGGTTCGGAGATTCTTTATAATGAAAGGCCTCTAAGCGATGAGGAACAGATACTTCACAGACGAGTTACTCGGGATCATTGAGCAACCTGAAAGATGGAGGATCGTATCCTCCTTCCTCAGGCCGGAACGGCCTGAAATAAACATAGAGAAACATTTAAAATGGATGAAGGCGCATACGGACAGCCATCCAGCACGCGAGGCCCTTGTTTGCTTCTCGGGAAAAGGCTACTGCGGTTTCAAGGGGAAATTATATCTCTGCGATCCGGGAACTGTCTTCTTCTTCGATGCCTTCGCCCCCCATGACCGCCTTTATCCTCCGCACTACCCCGACTCGGTACACATGTGGCTGATATTCCTGAACAACATCACGTTTGTCCATCTGTACGACATACGAGGAGGGAAATCCAACCGCACAGCGAGCTTTTTCCTGAAGAACGATCCGTACTCCTCTGCATTCTGCATGGAATGGGACGCGGCTGTATCTGGCAAGCTCCCGGATTCTTTCAGGCGCGCTAAGATGGTCTCCGCATTCTCATCTTTTCTCCTTCATGTCGCCGAAAAAGGATATTCACCAAGCAGGCCAAAGGACAATCCCGACCATACTGAAGAAATCATGGAAGGCATCATGCAGAACATCAAGTCCAGCGGCGGTCACGGCTTCAACCTCGCAAAGACTGCGAAACTCGCAGGAATGAGCAAGTTCCATTTCCATCGGATGTTCAGGGAATATGCCGGGGAGACTCTACATTCATTCGTTGACAAGTGCAGGCTGAAAAAAGTCGGCGAACTGAAAAAGGAAGGAAGGAACATGACCGAGATCTCCGACTCCCTCGGCTTCTCATCACTCTCCGTCTTCCTCCGCTGGCTGAAGATGAGCAAGAGCAACAATTAAATCTTATTTGAAGTTCATATCATAAGATTGAAAATAAAAGTGGAAGTTCAAGACTAATATACACTCATTTTGTCGAGTGTCTCCTTGCGCTTTCGCCAGTCATGCTGGCAGCGTGTCAGCAAAGTATAAAATCCTTTTGAATGATTTTGGTATTTCAAATGGCATAGCTCATGCATTATTACGTATTCTATACAATCAAGGGGAGCTTCCAGGAGTTTTATGTTCAAAGTTATTCTGCCGGAAGACGAACAGCTTCCCCAGCGTCTTGTCATCTTTCGAATGGAAATAATCGGTTTTGGAATTCCATGCCTGTATGCCGTATCCAGAGCTTTTGAAACATAATGAGTTAAAATTTCTTTGGCTCTTGTCCTGTACCAGCCTTCTACAAGTTTTTTGACCTTTGCCCTGTTGTTGGCAGCATTGCAGGAAATGCAAAGATATTTTCCCTTTAGCTTTATCTGATTACTTTTTCCATTGGAAACCTTGAGGCGGTATTGCCTTCCGAGATATTTAAAGGTCTCACCACTAATAAACTGCTTGGACACTGGGAGAGGATGATAACATTCCATCATATCAAGCTTACGGGCTATCCAACGGGTTTTCTTGCCTATTGCAGTCAATATCTGTCCGTCGCTTGCCCTAGGTGGCACATAAACATAAACTTTCAGGTCAGGAAGAACAACTATCCGCATTGACCTCCGGGGTCTGCGGATGAGATTGTATTCAATCCGACGGGTTCCATACTTCAGGATGTGTTTTTCGGGTTCAGTCTTCATTTGCGATGGCAATTTCAATGCATTTATCGATAATCACATCGTGCTGATCCAACGGTATATCAAGACCGTATTCCTTCGCCACTTCGAAAATGATGTCGTCTATCTCTCCGCGCATCTTATTCTTGGCATCATGGTTGTCGCGCCAGTCGCGAACCTTATATCTCCCGATGCGCTTTACTGTTTCAATTGCAATTTTAGTCATTGGTTTTTCGTTGCCTACGGTATATTCGGCAAGCGACTCTCGCACACAGCCAAAGAAACGCCTTTCCATATCTTTACCAATCAGTTCTCCTGGCACGCCATCATCCGTATGAGTTATGACTTTCGTGGAGATGCCTTTGACCTTTTCAAGGGCTTCAAGTGCCTGAAGACGTCCGATATGATACTCCTCGATGACATCTTCCAGCAGCTTTGAGAATTTCTTATAAAAAACAGGATCCTTTGACATCTCCTGTTCGATGTAATGCCTTGTTGCCGAGGCGATCATGTCAGCCTTGGCACCAGCCGATTTACCCTGGTCCTCCAGTATGCGCAGTCTTTCTGACGCGTCGAGCAGGTTGACCGGCTCATGCAACTGCTGGACTTCTCCTGCTCCAACATACGAATCTATCAGCTTTTTAATTTTCGGTTCATATTCCGTATATCTGATACTTTCCTGATACCGGTCCGTAACCGCCGCCCTCAGATTCTGAAAGAACTTGACGTCAGACTTGTATTTCCCCGTCAATTTCTCAGGTGTTCTTTCAAGATAGCGGAAAGATGAAAGCGCCAGGGATAATGTCCGGGCAAACTCGCTGAAACGATCATAGAACTTGTTCCTCAGTTCGGTATCCCGCAGATGATTTTCATAAACCTCAGGATCCCGGCTGCCTTTGACTTCATTGAAAAGCTCCCAGAGGCTTGAATGGAGCTGTGGCAGCTTCCCGATCTTGTCATCCACATACATGACGGTCTCTTCCAGATCAGATCTGTCATAATCGGCAAGCTGGCCGTAGAAATCTATGGCCTCGTCAAGTTCCTGGATCACTCCGCTGTAATCAAGTATGAGTCCGTATTCCTTGCCGTCATGAAGCCGGTTCACCCTGGCAATTGCCTGGAGCAGCGTGTGCTCCTTGAGCTTTCTGGCAAGATACAGGACGGCATTGCATGGCGCATCAAATCCAGTGAGGAGCTTGTCCACAACGATGATTATTTCCGGTTCTTCCCCATGCTTGAATGCTCCAATAAGCTGCTGGTTATACTGCTTGTCGGAGCCATAGCGGTCCATCATCTTCCGCCAGAATGTCTTTTCATTTTCAGAAGGCGCATATTCCTCGCAGTCCCCTTCCTTCTCTGACGGCGCAGAAATCAGGATTTCCGATGACACCAGATTGAACTCGTCCAGGAACTGCTTATATCTGATGGCTGTCTCCTTGTCGGGCGTCACAAGCTGGCCTTTAAGCCCCGTCCCCTTATACATGGTCGAATAATGAACGCTTACATCCCAGGCTATCATCCTGACCTTCTGGACGGCTTTGTTAATTTGCCTTTCAGTGGAGAACTTCCTCTTGAGATCCGCCTTCTGCTCTTTTGTGAGCGGGGCGGTAATCTTCTCGAACCATCCGTCTATCGAGGCCCTGTCCACCTTTTGAGGAACATGCCTGGCCTCGTAGAGCAACGGCACTACTGCCCTGTCCTCAACAGCGCTGGCAATGGTATAGGCAGGACGGAAGAGTTCTCCGAACTGCGCGAACGTGTTTCTTTTTGCGTTCTTCGCAAGAGGAGTTCCCGTGAACGCTATGAAGCAGGCACCTTTCAATGCCAGTTTCATCCGAGCGTGCTGCTCGGTATACTGGCTCCTATGGCCTTCATCTACGAGGACGAAAGTATCCCGGTCGGCCTTTTTCAGCTCCCGGCTTGACACGGCTGTTGCGAATTTATGGATCAGCGTAGTGGCGATGCGGGTACGCTTATCAAGAAGAAGTTCGGATAGATGTTTGCCGGTCTTCGCCTGTTCAGGCTCAAGCCCGCAGGCATGGAACGTGCCGTAGAGCTGGTCGTCAAGGTCAATTCTGTCCGTGACAAGTATGATTTTCGGATTGAGCATGTCGGGATGAAGTGCCAGTGATTTCGCAAGCATCACCATCGTAAGGGATTTTCCGCTGCCCTGTGTATGCCAGACAACCCCGCCCTGCCTGTCCTCCTCGGGATCGGAACCCAGGACGCGTTTTATGATATTCTTAACCGTAAAATACTGCTGGTAACGGGCAATCTTCTTTATACCGTTGTCATACAATATGAACTTGTACGAGAGTTCCAGAAGGCGTTCCGGACGGCACATGGCATAAAGGAGCCTGTCCTGTTCGTAAACCTCACGCCCTTGCCCGAGAAGGGAAAGGAATTTATATTTCACATCCGCAAATGGTCCTGATAGGAGCTTGTTCAGCTGCTCTTCAGCAAGAGGCCTATGGATCAGAGCCTTTATTTCCTTATCGTCGGCTTTCTCCTTCCATACTGTCCAGAATTTACGGGGAGTTCCAGTCGTGCCATATTCCGCCTTGTCCCTTGCAAGCGCGAAAAGCAGCTGGCTTGACAGGAAAAGCTGAGGGATACCGTCTGAGATCTGATAGTCACCCAGCTGCCTTATCGCCAAATCGAGAGGGCTTATCTTGTCCTTGGCATATGCCGACCTCTTGCATTCGATGACGACAAGAGGAATCCCGTTGACAAAAAGAACTATGTCGGGAATGTAATATTTCTGAAACCCGATTCTTTCAACCTTGTATTCAGCAGTGCAGTGATAGATGTTTCTTTCTGGATTTTTCCAATCGATGTAGTCGATATTGAAGCTTTTAGTGTCTCCATCCACAGTCTGAGGCACGCTTGTGCCGAGGCAAAGCAAATCATACACCTTCTCGTTCTGGTGGATTGCGCCAGTCGCCCGGAAATTCTTCAGGACCTGGACAGCATTCAGGATGGCGTTTTCGGTGAATGGCCTTGATGCCCCCTTGAACTCATAACGGCACCTCGCCCGGATGTAATCCAGAAGAATAGGTTCGATAATTACCGAGCCAAGCCGTTCGCCTCTGAGCCTTACCGTTTCCTCGGGCGCCAAGTATTGCCAGCCCATCTGGATCAGAAGTTGAAGGGCAGGAAGATGTGACTGGATCTTCTCCAGGTATTCCGGCAGCATCTCCGGTCCAGAACCATATGGCGCAAAATCTTCCATAAAACCTTTTTTCAAACCATGAATTACCTAGAGCAACTTAGGCCGCAACTAAAACATGTGCCCACAGATAACACAGATAAATAAACAACCACGACACACACACTTCGACAAGCTACTTCGACTTGGCTCAGTACAGGTCTGGGCAGGCTAATTACACAAAAATAATCTATTTAATCTTGTCAAGATACTCATAGAATATATCACCAAGTGTATCATGATAGCACCAGCCTATGCCGTCAGTTGACTCGAAAACTTTCTGTAGTCTTTTGACCATAGGCTTCACGTCAATAGCTTGTTTATTCAGGGATAAAAGCTGTTTGGCCGCTGTCAGATACCAATCCTCAACCTGATCGTAATATTCTTCATCAATGTCTCCATAATCCAGAGTGATCTGGTTTGCCAGCTCTACTGTGAGTACAAGCAGTTCGGCATATCCTAGATTGTCGTCGGTGGCAGAGAAATATGCTTTCAGCGTCTTCTCGCACTTATCGGCCTCGATTTCAAAACTCCAATCCTCATCCATGGTATCTTCCAAAGCCTTTCTAATCCTCTTCTTATAGATTTCGAGGGAGGGTGCGCTTGCCTCCTTGTTGAGGAATGCCTGGATATAGTCACGATTTTCATTGTTCAACTTCTGAAGTCCGTTAATCAAGGCAAGCAGTTCGTTCTGCTTTAGGCTTTTTATTGTTCTTTTCATTTCTGATCCATTAGTTTCTTCTTAAATACTTCCAGCGAGAACTCATATTTTAGCGGTCCGATTGGCATCCTGTTTATTGAATGCTGCAATTCAAAGGGATTGCAGTATTTCATGCCTCCATTGCCATATACTTTTTGCTCGAGAATTAACTTCATGTCGTTCATCACCCCAATTACACTCCGGCTATTGGTTGTGGTAAAAACAAGGTCATCTCCAACTGAAAGAACCTTTTCAATTGACGATTGAGACAGGCCGTCATATACCATGCTTTTGAATAAATGCTCATTGATTATGATTTTGAGATGCTTGAAATCAGCCTTTTTTAATCCCGGGATGAACAATGTGTATAGCGATTCATCATTGGTCACTAACAGGCACTTGCAACGATCAATAACAACAAGGTTTGCGTGCCACGACTCCAGCCAGAACGAAGGGCGAATATCCAGATCCGGAATGACGCCACCGACTTCCTTAAGCAGTTTCTTGGTGCACCTAATAATCTTCATAATAACTCCTTCTTCAACCACCCGCCTACGCCAAGGCTAACCGAGGCAGGCAGAACACACAAATATAATCTCTTATTTATCTTTTAATTCATCCGGCATTGGAATCGGTAATTCATTACAGAAAAGGTAGAAATCCGATTTCCCGATCCTTTTAAATCCGAGTTTCTCATAATGCTTTGCCAGATTTGCCGTCGCCTTTCTCAAGCCAGAAGGGAATTCATCCATTTTCATATCTTCCAGCCACTTTTTATCCTTACGTGCTTCAAACTGCAGAGGTAACGCCTTTAGCATGACATATCCACAACATGTCTGGAACTCTTCCATTATAGAGCGAAGTGCAAGAAGGCCAAACGAATTTCCCCTGAATTCTGGAAACACTACAATATCTTCAACAATCAGCAGGTTTCCATTATTATGGCCAATTTCATCCACAATGGATTGTTTGATTTCTTTTGTGCCCAAGTCGTATAAAGCCTCATAATATTGTTCATAATCCATGCTTATTTCGTCCAAGACGAACAACTCTGAAAGACCATTTGAAAGTGCTTGAGCCAATGCAAAATATGCCAATTTGACTTCTCCGATCTCAGTCTTCTCTTCAGATTCGCTTTCGCCTATTATTTTCCCTTTATATTGCTGATAGTAGGTGTATGGCTCGTCGGGATCCGATGACATGGAAATTCTTAGATTCCCGAAATCCATATACAGATCATAAAATTGTGATTTTTCTTTATTTTTAACCATGCTACACCTTCCTTTCCCGTTTATTTTCTTCTTCCTCGTCCTTCAAGGAATGTGGATTTATTAGTCCATAGACAATGACAATTATCAGGAAGAGAAAAATTAATGCCGTAACAGCGAAGGTGTGAAGGAAGCTCGGTAGGAACTTAGGCAAAAGGGAAAGTATAATGCCTAAAGCAAGGCCATACAGGTTCAACAAAATAAACCATAACTTCTGTCGTTTCCAGCAGAACAAGGAGAAAATTATAAAAGGATACATTGCCCCAATTATTCTTTCAAGAAAAGACGAATATATCGTGGGGTTCAGCACTTCCTGGAGATCCTCTTGTATTTGCTTGGACAACGCCGTCTTAAGCTGGGTGTCTTCTGTTTTCTGAATTATTTCAATAGCCCTGCTCAGACGCGAAAGTTTGAAATAATCCGTATACTGTTCAAAAAACAGAAGGAGGATAAAACCAATTAATCCTGCCTCCATAACCTTCCCGAAAGGATGCTTGATAAACAACTCTAGCAATTTTGTCATGTTATCCATTAATCAGATTTGGCCTTGTCTTTATCAGATTTTGTCATTTTATCATAAAATTCTAATGTATTTTTATATTTAATGGAAACAGATGTAGAAATCGGCCCCATTTGCGAAAATATTTCATGTAATGTTTCTTTCCCATTGGCATATTCTTCATTCCATTTCTTGCACCAGTTCAGCGCATAGGAGTCATATCTGCCAATCTGCTTGTATTTAACATCATATTTCATCCAAATATCTTCAGTTTCTTCCCGATATTTAAATTCCGCTGAAGGTGTCTGAATAACACCAATCCAATCTGTAGCCTCATACCATTCAGCAGCTTCATCAATGGCTGGACCAATCATTATATTCTCTTTGATTGAAAATTGACCATAAGCAGTTGCACCCCTGATTGGTAGTTTTTGTTTTAATGACTCAATTATTGCAAAAGAAATTATATGGCCATGTAACTTCGCTGAATGTACCGGGCTACCTGGAGTTGAAAGTACTATTGTGTCAGAGATACTTTTTATTGTTGTGTTCAATCCACGATACTCTATGTTGTCAACAGCAAGATTTTCTTGCAGTTTTTGTTTATGTTCATCAATCGAATTGATTAATGCCAGCAATCTTTCTGCAGCTTTGACATTTCTTGTCCAAATTCCTTTCCAACCAAGAATATCTAAAAAGGTGACAGAGCCTTCAAGCATATCAGGCAACTTCTTCTGGAATTCTGTGGTTTGTGATTTTGTATTCATTTATAATGCTCCCAGACACCAGATGGCGAATTAGATTCGCACACATTGATCCAATCAGCCAGTTCATTCAAAGCATCTTGAAGTTGTTCATGAGTTAAACCATCTTCTGCAGCCCTATCCCATAACCATTCCATGTACCCAGGCAATTCTTCAGGATAATTAATGGAATCATGGTCAAGATTCTTAAACAAATAAGGATTCCCTGACTTGTCGCTCTGACCACTAATTGTATTATCTACAATAATCCATCCTTTATTGTTTCTTGTTATTTGATAGCGGTCAACATGTCCCCATCTTCTTGAATGGATATTCATATAGAATACATTGTCCAGTGTTTGATCTTCCGGGTCTTCGTTAGCCTTATCATTATAAGTAAATTTAATTAAATCTTCAACAGAATGAATATGATCATAAAAAGCTGGTTCATCAGGAGAACATCCTCGATTCTTAATCATACATCTATGATGCCTAGGGGTCGGGCTCCATTTATTATGGATTTCTCTAGCTAAAAAAACCATCCTAATCCATAAAGACTTATATTCTTCTTCATTAAGCTTTTCCTTGCTATCATAACTCAGCGAATTTTTAATTTTTTTAATAATATCTTCAAGTTCATTTCTTTTTTGTATTAAATCTTCATTCATAGTTAATTCCTTTCCGTATATATTATGATAACAGATATTTATTGTTTTAACTATCCTAAACAGTTACGATTCACATCCTTACCCTAACTTCTCCTGTTAAAAGTTTCTGCATCAGGCCGCGCTTCTGCTGGTCGAGTGCTACGCGTTGTGCGCGAAGCAGGAGTATTTCCGAATGGGCAGAATCAAGGGCATCGGCAATTTGTTTCTGTTCGGCGAGAGATGGAGGAATGAGAATGGATTCACGAAGGAAAACCTCCGGATCAAAGATAAGTTTCTCTATGTGGACCCCTATACTCGCTACCCGTGCTAGGCGAATCATACGTGGCGTCTGGGCGAGCCAGGCGAAGAAAGGCATATGAAACTTGTCTGGAGACTTATTCACAAAAATTGCATATTCCTTTGAAACTTGAGAACCTTCGAAATCAGGGAGTACCAATGCCCAGGCTCCATGTGAGACTTGACGTTTGGAAACAAGGAAGTCATCTGTCTTTATCTCATGAAGATCCTGAGTCTTGTAGTCTCCCCCAAGGACATCCGGGCGACGAAACAGTCCACCGCAACGGCGGCGCAGACTCACAAGGGAAAGTTGCATGTCGGCCGTCCAGTCGATGGGCCGAAAGACGCGGGTCAGCAGTTCGCCCATATGAACCTCCTTCCATGGTGATTTTCCTGATGATTTAAACCGTAACTTGCCTGTCAGGAGCTGTTGCATGAGGCATTGCTTGAGCTTTTCTTTCTCCTCAACAAGTTTTGTGAGATTCGCAATCGCCTCATCCCAGATCGACAATATCTCCGCTATCTTCCCCTGCTCGGAAAGAGGTGGAAGATGGACATTTAATACTCCAAGTCCACTTGAATATATATGGACGACGGAGTGCCCCTGCCCTATTTTTCTTCTATCCTTGAGCATGTTATGACTGTTCAAAAGGTATGAAAGATAAATCACGTTAACTCCGCGTGGAGTAAAAATTATAATATCCCCTCCAGCATAAGCCTCTTCGTTATTATCGAATGCCACACATTTTCCTATATCATCTAATGTTTCACCTGACCCTGCGAATAAGATGCATCCTTTATAAATTCTTTGGCTTGCCCTTGCAGACTTTTCATCGATAAAAGAAAAGAACTTTTTGATTCTAATATCGTATTTAGTGTAAATATCTCCATAAGTGATGCAGGGATATCCATTCTTTTGCTTTTCACTATTTGAAATGCCTTTGCCTTTGGAGAAAGAACCCAGTTCCCCTAAGGTTTTTATATCCCACTCGCTTGGAATCCACCCGTGAGGAGTTTTCTTGCAACCATGCATGTTTTTATTTCTATCGTTCATTTTTTAACTTTATATTATAAGTTCTTCAAAACAATCTTGGTTGCTTATCGTCATCTATAAGAATCGGTCTGTTTTTATAAAAGCAATTGAGTCTTTTAGATTCTTTATACAAAAAATTATCTTCTGCTGATAATTTTTGCTTTGGGAAAAAGTCTATTGAACATCTTTTGTGATAGCAAAAACGACTGTTTGGATTTCTCCAAGAGCTTTCATCTGCAATTCGCTTAACGATGGGAATTGTTTTTAATGCGATAAGGTTCTTGTTGTCATTCTTGACATTACCGTGAAAACAAAGTCTGACAGCACCAAGCAGCAAATCAATGTATTGGATGAAATGCGACTCGTCTGAGCCTGATATTCTATGATCTGAATCGACAAATGTTATTTCACGGCATTTAAAGGTAATTGGAAGCTTGTCCTCTGAAATATCATTTTCAATTTTGAAAATGCTATGCCACGGAAAGTGCTCATGCGTTTTCAAGCTGTCGGAATTGTCGTGACATATGTGGTTCACAACGATCTTATCATAATCAGAGAAGTAATATCTCAATGATTTTGATATTGCAGTCCTGAAAAACCTGTTATAGATAGTATCATCCTGACCTTTTAAGGCTCCAAAGTATGACCTGTCTATTTCTTTGGTATTTATTCCGAGGATATAAAAATGTGTTTTCGCCCGATCATTCATGAAAAAGTCTATCCACCGGTCGGCAATATAATAATCATCCTTTGAGATCAATTTGTCAAAATGAACTTCCTTGTTGTTCTTGTCATGATATAGACATTTGAAATGAGGACATTTGTCCCAAGTATTTTTATTCTTGCATCTATTGGATTTAAGCTCATCAAGGAGTGCCTCCTTAATGGTTTCGGGAACAATAAGGATACCTATATACATCCAGTTTTCCTTATCAGCAAAGTCCATTTCTAATTCCGTAGAACGGCTTTCATCAGCATATATAGAGACTTCAATAGATTTCATCTCTTTAACGTCTGAAGGATCTACGAACAATTTACTATTATTTCCAAGGGACATTTTCAGCCTCCCCAACAAATCTTGAGACAAGCCTATTACTGTATGTTCCTTCGTATCCGCAAATTCTAAGGATTGCTAATTCAAGATACCAGAGTGACAGTTTCCAAGCCTCAAAAACCACATCGTTGAATTTGCCCTTATGCTTATGGTCTGGATGAATCATGGAATTCCTGATTTCGGTCAATCCATGCGGGGCATCAATCCATTTCAATTCAGCGGCCATTGTCTTCAGATTCTTCAGTGAATCTGGAATGTCAATAGGAATATCAATAGATGAGAATAAAAGTCGAAACTTGTCAGATGCCCATAAGTCTTTGAAACCTTTGGGTGTAAGCAAACGTTTGTAATTCACTGCATACTCGTAGGCCAGCCTTTCAAGAGCAGTTTGTGACAGAATGATCCCTTTTTCGATTTCTATTGAACTCAAATGGTCATTCGCGCTGATATACCAATAAATAGCCTCTTGAATAGCATCCTTCCAAATTTCATCAGACCACATATCCATAAACTTAGGGAATAGTCCAGTCAACTGATCTCCATGATGAGCATCGTGCCAGGACATAGGGGCCTGCCATGAAGAATGAGGTGAATTCCAGGACTCCCATACTTTTTCATTGTCCTTATTAAATCCTATGCAAAGAACAGGTGGACACCAAGTACCTTTTGCAAAGGACAAGAACAAACGCAAGCCGTAAAGAATATCTTTTAATTCCTTCCCTTTAAACGTGACATCATTCTTCTTTTTTACTGATCCAATATGCGTCAATCCGTACCCACCGCTCTTTTCAAGCTGCTTAATGGTTTCACTGGTTGTCGTAAGGGATTTTATCTCAACATGCCAATCCTTCCATACAAGATCAAAGTGAAAAATGGCATACATACTATTCCCGCGTGTCTCAGAAGATCGTCTTGGTCCGAAACATTCTTTGAAGTTAAAAATATGGAAAACGGCATAAGAAATTTCCGTGTCACCGATTCCTCTTGCTATAAGCGGCTCACTTCTAGGAGACCATGTCAGAGAAGAGCCTTCTTTTGTTGAATGCGTTAAGCCTATTGCAAATCCTTCCCATTCAAGATTGTTTCTTCCCGTCAAGACAACAGACTTGACATCATCGAGAGAAAAAGGATAGATTTTATCTTTAAAGTCAATATGGAATCTGATTCTCGACTTCGGGAATTGCTCGAGAACAATCCGCGCTGTTTGCGGGGAATCACCCTTAGTGGTTTTAACAATAACAGGTTCCTCCGAAATCAAAATCGGTTCATTGATTTCATCAGATTTGTATATCGGTTTAAGTTCCATTCATTTCTCTCTTAAGTTTTCCATATGCGTCTTCCGGGTTAAATATTCTTTATTGATTTTCTTGTTCCTTTTCTCTCCGCCTCCGGCTTGGAATCCAAGGCTTTCGCGGCTTCTCTGGAAGTCAGGGACTGGAGCTGACGGATGGCGATCTGGTTGAGACGGACCAAACGGTCGGGCTGGGAGAGCCCCATGCGGATGAATTCGGCATTCATACCCTCTATGTTGGACAGAACAAGCAATTGCTCGATTGCCGCGTAGTCGCGCATGTTGCCTTCCAATTCGGGATTATTCTCACTCCACTGCCTGGCCGTCTGGCTGAAAAGCGCGACATTCAGCACGTCGGCTTCGTTGGCATAGGCGAAACTGATCTGTTCAGGAGTCAGGGAGCCGGGAATAAGATGATCCTTGATGGCATCGGTGTGAATGCGGTAGTTGAGCTTGGCAAGTGTGCGATTGAGATTCCACTCCAATGACAGCTTGGAGCTCTCATCGCTTTTCAAGCGTTGGTAGTCCTTGATTATGTAGAGCTTGAACTCGGCTGAGATCCATGAGGCGAACTCAAAAGCTATATCCTTATGGGCGAAGGTACCGCCAGACTTCCCTGGTTTCGAGACAATTCCAATGGCATTGGTGGCTTCAATCCATTTTTGAGGTGAGAGGGTAAAGACGTTTGCCCCTGACTGTTGGAGAAAGGAGTCGAATTCGACCCCTTTAAAACTGGGGTTGTTCAGCTGCTCCCAAAGACCGATGAATTCGATTGTGCTTCTGTTGCGCATCCAGTTTTTCACCACATCTTTGGGTTCGTCTGGATTTTTATAACGTGCAATATCGGTCAGCGAGATGAAGTCATCATCGCGGCCTTTGGAGATGACAGCAATCTCTGTTCCCTTGGCGTGTATGGTTACTTTCATCTATCCAGCCCCAACTCCTTCATATACCTGGCCATCTTTTCACGTGTCTTGACAAGCTCGTTCTCGATCCTTCCGATTTCCTTCTGGACTGCGGAGATATCTATTTCCAGCTCGGGTTCGAAGGTGTCAACATATCTGGGGATGTTCAGGTTGTAGTCGTTCTCCTTGATTCCTGCGACTTTCGCAAGGTATGAATACTTGTCTATGGCCTTTCGCTTCTGATATGTCTCGACAATCTTGTCTATGTCCTGATCGCGCAGCCGATTCTGGTTTTTATCGTCGGAATATTCGCGGCTCGCATCAATGAAGAGGATTCCATCATCGCGTTTCCGGTCCTTCCTGAAAATCAGAATCGCGGTCGGAATGCCAGTACCATAGAAGAGATTTGCCGGAAGTCCTATGACAGCATCAAGCAGGTTCTCCTTTATCACCGCCTCTCGTATTTGGCCTTCCTGTCCGCCACGGAACAAAACTCCGTGCGGGACGATTACACCGACCCGGCCGGTTCCCTCGGCAGCAGCAGCGAGCATGTGCGATATGAAGGCCCAGTCGCCCTTGCTCTTGGGAGGGATTCCACGGTAGAAACGGCGGTACTTGTCATTGTCGGCAATTTCCTGTCCCCATTTGTCCAAGCTGAACGGGGGATTTGCAATAACCACGTCAAATTTCATCAGTGAGTCATTCTCAATCAGGAGAGGATGCCTGATGGTGTCCTCCCATTCGATACGGGAGGAGTCCATGCCATGGAGAAACATATTCATCTTGCAGAGAGCCCAGGTGCTGCCGTTCATCTCCTGCCCATAAAGCGAGAAATCCCTGTCGTTGATCTGCCTGGCTGCCCGGATCAGGAGGGAACCGGAACCGCAGGCGGGGTCGCAGATTCTCTCGCCTTTCTTCGGCGCGACAAGCCTTGCCAGCGTTTCAGAGACTTCCGAGGGCGTATAGAACTCGCCTGCTTTCTTTCCGGCGGTGGCCGCGAATTTCGCAATAAGAAACTCGTATACGTCCCCGATGATATCCATTTCCCCGATCTTCTCAGGCCTGAGATCGATGCCTACGAAATCGTCGAGAAGGTGTTTCAGGCGCGTATTGCGCTGACGGGCCTGGCCAAGGTTCGCCTCGCTGTTGAAGTCTATATTGCGGAATACATTGTTCAGCTTCGCCTTGTTGGCATCTTCAATGTTCTCCAGGACGATGTTTATCAGTTCACCTATGTTGGAATTGTTTCTCCGCTCGTAAAGGCTGTCGAATTCAGCGAGAAACGATTCCGATATCTTTCCCTTGTCATCCTTGATATTGATAGTCGGGAGCATGAATCTTTCGCGGCCCAATGCGCGTTCCAGGCGTGTAGGGTCGCCCCTGTACTTCTCGCTGAGTTCCGCGACTTTGGACTTGCGAATGTCGCTGATATATTTCACGAACAGCATTGTGAGGACGTAGTCCTTGTACATTCCCGGATCGATGACGCCACGGAAGGTGTCGCAGGCCTTCCAGACCGTGTTGAATATTTCCTGTTTTAAACTTTCCTTGTCCATTGAATACTCTCCTTTATTTTTCGTCCTCGCACAGCGCAGACAATAGCATGTTTCTTCTATATATTAGCTCTTCCATCAGTTTTTTCTCCTTCTTCGCCAGTTCGGACAATTCAACAATGTATTTTTGCTTTCCAAGATGAGGAACATCCAGAATAAATTTTTCTAACTCATCTTTTACAAGCATCATGATATTTGTCCCTCTTGCAAGGCCTTTCAGGCGCTTCTGTACCGGTTCCAGGGATAGATAAAATGCTAGAAATTCAGGGAGAATCCTATCCGGATTCGCCCTTATTATATAATATTGGGAGGAGACTGCTGTCCTGTCCAGATCGACTCTGATCAGGGAGGGTGGATAGCTAAATCCCCTTGCCTGCAGAAGAACATCTCCTTTCCTGACAAAATATTTTTCTGGATTTCTTATATCCGTTAGATAGAGATTGGCAAGATCAACCTCATGCATGTCCCGATCTATATCCTTTGGAAGAATGATCCTGTAGGCTCCGATATTGGTCTTTTCCAGCTTCTCCCGAAGCTGGAAGCCACTAATTATCTCAACCAGATCTTTAAGTTTATATTTCATAAGCTAACCCAATACGGTATTTACATATGCAGTATCTTTGCTACATCTATATTTTAACGCATAATAAAAGAATGTCAAGTTATTTATGCAATAATTCAGCTACTTTGTTAATATTAAATTAATGCGAATATCGCAGCCGGCGAAGCCGCTTTCGTTGAGGACGGGAAATACTGCGACACGTTGACAAAGACATTCACTGTCACGCTTTCAAACGGCAGGAAGATCAATGTCGTTGGTGCCGTATTTGTGAAATAGAAGTAGGGATATACCTACTTAAAGATCCTTTGAATTGCATAATATTTCCTGCTACTGTATGCAAGGACATGCCACATAAATAAGAACGCCAGGAGCATACCATGAAAAAACTTCTTCACATCATTGCAACACCGCGCGGCGACGAATCCAGCACTCTCAAGGTGTCCGGCGCATTCCTGGACACTTTCAAAAATAAACATGCTGACTGGGTTGTCGAGGAGCTGGGTCTTACGAAGGAGGAACTTCCAGACCTTACCATGAAAAGGGTCGACGGCAAATATGTGCTTCTCAGTGGCAAGGACCTATATGGAGATTTGAAGGAGTCATGGGAGGACATCATTTCGCAGATTGAGCGGTTCATGTCGGCGGACGCATATCTGATCAGCACGCCGATGTGGAATTTCAGCATCCCCTACACATTGAAGCATTACATAGATGTCATTGTCCAGCCTAGATATCTTTTCCGTTACACCGCCCAGGGGCCGGAAGGACTTCTGAAAAATAAAAAGATGGTCGTGATTTCGAGCCGTGGAGGCGACTACAGTTCCGCTGAAGCAAAAAAGGCCGACTTCCAGGAGCCTTATCTGCGCTTCGTGTTCGGTTTCTGCGGCATCACCGACATCGAATTCATAAATGCAGAACCGATGAACATGGGCGAGGAGCTACAGAAAAAAAGCATAGCGGCGTCACAGGACAAGGCGAAGGCGCTGGCCACGCAAATCTGAACGAAACGGATGGATGGAAATGTCAAAACGTTGTAACCGTACGTTTTGCCTCATAAGTATGGTGGGTTTTAACCCGCCTATTTAAGAATTGTCGGGCTAAAGCCCAACATACTCTTGTTGAATAAAAACCCCATTAGCCTCAAAACACCCAACTTAACGGTTGCAAAACGCTGATGCTTTTGAAATCAGCTCTATGGATTGCCGTATCGGATGCAAGTGGAGAGGAGGGTTGCATGGCAGGTTGAAGAAGTTGATGAAATTGTTTGTAGTAGCGCATGTTTGCGCGTTCTTAAAGAAGGGACGGGCTTTAGACTGTCCCATTCTTTAGATTAAGATGGTACATGCTGAAGCACGTACCTACCTAACGCGCAAACATGCGCTACTACGAACAATTTCCCTATGCCTGAGAACCTCTATTTGACCCTCCACGCCTGAGACAGGCAGAAGAATAGAGGTGTGTCCTCCTGCGAAGGCGGTGAAGATGACGGCATAGAAATAAAATCCGTGATCCTTGAAGAGCAGAAGGGAATTTTTTTTGAAGTCGGTTTTTTCGTCGAGAATCTTCATGGATGGTAATTTTCAACTCCCGTTGAAAATTACAGCTTGAAGAACTTCTTCTTCTGCTTGTTCCTGTCGAGTTCTCCGGCGAGGTTCTTCATGATCGGAATCGCCCTTGTCTTGGTGCTGACTGATTCCTTGTTGTCCCTTACCATCTCCTTCTGGGCGCCCATGACGACTTTTTCCTTCTCCTCCTTGGCCTTATAGAGATTTATGGTGGTAAGGATTTCCGTGAACTTGGGTCTCTGTACGGGATGATATGAAAGCATGTCCATGACAATCGAACTGATCTCCTCGGGGACATCCTCGCGGTAGTTCGAGGGAGCTACGGGAGCTATGTAGTCGACCGTCTCGGCGGTGAGGATTGATGGTTTCTCAGCGCTGAACATCTGCGATTTGTCGGAGGGCTTCTTTTTCTTTATCCTGGAATAGACGGTTTCAACTTCGCTCTTGCCGGAAAAAGGGTATTTCCCGGTCAGCATGTAATAGAATAGAACGCCGAAGCTGAAGATGTCGCCGCGCTTGTCCTCGACACGGCTTTCCGCCTTTTCAGGGCTGATGAAGTACGGTGAGACCGAAAGAGCGATCTCCTCCTTGTTCTGGAGGAACGTGTAGACGAACCTTGAAATGAAGAAGTTCTTCGTCCTTACATTTCCCCTAGCGTCTATGTGGACGTTGTCGGGGCACAGATCGTGATGCACGAATTCCTTGTGATGGGCTACGGCCAGCCCCAGGGCGGTGGCCTGCAGGACGTCGACAACCTTGTCGACATCGAGGAGCCCCTGGTTTTCAGGCGAATAATCTGAAAGGGCATAGCCATCCATCTTTGGTTCGGTCACGAAGAAACTCCCGTTTATCTCTCCGAAATTGAGGATGGGGCAGATGTTCGGATGTTTCAGGGTGGAAAGAGCCAATGCGTCTTCCTTGGCGATGTTCAGGAAGCTCTTGTATTCAGGATGGTCCTTTTCAAGGATGTAGATCATGGAATTGAGGTTCTGTCCCTGGTCAAAGCCCTCATATATCTTGAAAATGCCCTTTTCGCCGACAAATTTTTCCAGCTTGAGGTAGTCCATCTCCATGGGTATGGAAAGCGTTGTCCCGCAGTCGGAACATTCACAGAGAGTAAAAGGCTCAATGCCTGTTGTGTCCATGACGCCGCCACAACCGCGGCAGATAAGCTGGCCCATCTTCCCTACCCCTTAAAAAAATAAATCCCTAAAAAGAAGATAATCATTAATATACTATCTGATGGAATTTTCTACAAGCAAAGCTTGCGGGAACATTTGAAGTTGCTGTTTTTTTTCCATCAGCCGGCATGTTTCCTTATGCTTGCCGTCTTGCGCATTATCTTCGCCATCAACGCCTTGCCATCTGACATCTTCCCGACTGCACCTCCAGCATATATTTTCCAGAAATACAGGATATCGGTCCTGCTGACGAACTTTTCAGATGAAAAAAGAAGCTGTGCCAGGTCCTTCACCCTCCATCTTTCAGAAAAGTCCTCCTTGAATACAACCCTCTGCAGATCGATGAGATAGGGCTTGTCGTCTTCGCCCTCCCTGACAAACATATGTACAAGGTAGAAGTCCTGGTGGGCCATGCCGGCGGAATGCATGCCTGCGGCAAGACCTGCGATTTTTCCTATGAGACTTCTCCGGCGGCTCCTGTCCTTCCCTGCGAATTCCGCAAAAAGCTCGGACGCCCTCCTGTAATCCCTGATGCCTAGGGTGAGGATGCAGGAATCGCCACCTCTGGAGGCGCATGCGATCGGCTGCATGGTTGGAAGATTGTTCCGGTGGAACTCGACAACAGCATTCCATTCGTTCAAGGCGCCTGGATAGCGGTTCGGCCTGAACGAGAGGATATTCTTGATCTTCTCCTTCAAAGGCTCTGGCGTGTATCTCTTGATGTATGCCTCCAGCGCAGCGCCATCAGGGGATTTGAGGAGGACTCGTTCGGTCCCGCGCTGTTTCACGACCTTCTTCACAGGTTCGCTGGGGATGTTCCAGAGCTTCTCAAACGTATCAATGCCGTTGAAGGCAAGCATCTCTGAAAACTCCTCGTTGACCTGGAGCTTCCCGCCGTCCTTCTGCAATACCTTTATCCTCATTCCCATTAGAGATTCCTGTATTTGACTTGAGGGAACCTCTAAAAATTCGCATTTGGCGCGTTGCGGAAGATTTTTGAAAGCTCAAAAAGAATTTCTGAACGGAGGCGTATCGAATCGATACGCCGACAGAAGAATATTCTTCTTTGAGCCAAAAAGAACCGCAACCCTAAGGGAGACAGATTCTTATGGATTCCGGCGTTGTCGCGAAACCAGTTACAGCCCGCTACGGGGCTGCTCCTGGTATTTGCTCCTAGCCGTATCTCCATAATCTCCTGTCTCGCGCCATATGCCAATTTTTAGAGGTTCCCTTGATGGACATGGCGTTCACCGTAAACCGTGTTTTCGCCAAGCAAGATTCCACTACAGCATATATTGCATATTCTGAATTCCAAGCCCAAAACTCCAAACATTTTCAATAAATTTAATTTTTCACGCAGGGAAAAATTACTGGATTTAAAGTTAAAGAGGATTATATTCCGGACATGGAAAAGAAATCGCCAATACTAGGATCTTTCTGCCTTGTGCTGCTGTTTGCAGGAATCTCGTCTGCGGTTTTTTCCGCCGACTACAAGAACCGCGTGGTGAAGGAAATAGAGAATTCAGCTCATTTCTATCTCAAGCGCAGCTCCCCGCAGTGGGAGAAGCAGGGGCGCATCATCGGGGAAGTAGCGTATCCGCCCAAAGCATATACAATCGACATATTCATAGCAGGCACAAAACTCCTGGACAAGCCTTTGAAGACTATTTCACCTAATCCAAATCTCACCGTCTACGACACCGGATGGCTGGCTGCGGGCACTTATGACATAGTCGTAAAATCCGCAGGCTATGTCGACCACCATATCACGGCAGTCAAAATCACCCCCTACAGCGACTGCGTTATAAACCTTGTCTTCGGCCAAATCGAATACAAAAGACAGTAGGATCCCCACCTCCCCGGAATTCAGCATGTTTTATTCCTTAAACGAATTGACAGCTATTTTTTTAAATGTATGGTAAAACAATTTTTTTTATAATATTTTCAGTAGGACAATACCTTTCTATTCAATATAATTAATTAAGGAATCACAACCATGGCTGAAGAACTTCAGAGCTTGTTGGAAAAAATCAATGAGGAAGGCATTAAGAAGGCCGAAGAGGCTAAAAATAAGATCATCGGCAATGCAAGGGCCGAAGCTGAAAGGATAATCAGCGACGCCTCAGCGAAGGCGGATGAAATCCTGAAAAACGCCCAGGCCGCTTCTGAGACCGCCAAGGCCAGGGGCGAAGCGGCAGTACGCCAGGCCGTCAGGGACATCACCATCGCGCTCCAGCAGGAACTGCTGAACAGGCTGAGGAGCGTCGTCAAGGAAGCCACCGCCGAAGCCATGACTCCCGACCTGATGGGGAAGATCATCCTCGAAATGGCAAGGAACTACAGCTCGAAAACGCCCACCGCCGAAGCCAACATGGAAATAGTGCTTGCACAGAAGGACAGGGATTCAATGGAGGCCCTGCTGAAGAGCAGCCTTGTCGGCAGCCTCAGGAAAAATCCGGTGATCACCCTCGGACAGAATTTCGCCTCCGGCCTCAAGATATCGTTCAAGGGGAGCGATGTCTTCTTTGATTTCAGCGATGAGGCGATATCGGAAATCATATGCGCGTACGTAGGTCCAAGGCTTGCCGCGGTCATCAATTCAGAAAACAGAAAATGACATTATCGTATTATTACATATTAAGTTCAATGCCTATGCTCAAGAGGGGCGAGCTGCCTCCCTTGAACTCGGAGACTTTCCTGGGCTCCTGCGCGCAGGTGCTTCCTGAAAAGACCGTGGCGAGGCTTTCCGAGATCAAGCTTGTCCCTGGAGACGACAAGGCCTTCGGCCATTTCTCGGCAGTGCACAAATGGTATGAATGGGAAACCGCCACAAGGACCAGGCTGGCGAAATTCAGGGCCGTACACCTCAACCGTGAAGGCCGGAACCATGAGACAAACCATTCCGAGGTCGACAAGCACATAGAGGACATCATGTCCGTAGCCAATCCCGTGGAAAGGGAGAGAATGCTTGATACGCTAAGATGGAAGTTCCTCGACGAACTTGAATTCGGGCAGAACTTCAACTTCGACGCCCTGTGCATCTACAGGATCAGGCTCATGCTTCTTGAGAAATGGGTCGGAAAAGAACAGCAGAAAGGTTATGAAAACCTTGATGCGATTATAAATAATCTGGAAAAATACGAGGTTTCTATTTCCAGATAAATTTTAGCTAGGAGACTGCTTCAACATGTCTGAAAAAAACATTGGTTCAATCGTTGGTGTCAACGGAAATATGCTGACCGTGAAGTTCGAAACTTCCGTTACGCAGAATGAAGTCGCATATGCCATAATGGGCGATATAAGGCTCAAGTCGGAGGTGATACGCGTCCGCGGACAGCTCGCTGACCTGCAGGTCTACGAGGACACGCGCGGCCTCAAGGTCGGCGACGCCGTCGAATTCACCAACGAACTTCTGAGCATTGAGCTCGGGCCAGGACTTCTCGCGCAGGTCTACGACGGACTCCAGAACCCCCTGAACAAGCTTGCCGAGAAATCAGGATTCTTCCTGAAGCGCGGGCTCTACATGGAGGCCCTTGACTATGAAAGGCTGTGGCAGTTCACTCCTTCGGCGAAGATTGGGGACAGGCTTTCAGCCGGCGACAAGGTCGGCAGCGTTCCAGAAGGAATCTTCGAGCATCTCATCATGCTTCCATTCGGCTTCAAAGGGAAGTGGGAGGTCGTCAGCGTTGCGCCTGCCGGCAGCTACAACATCACATTCCCGGTAGCAAAGGTCAAAAACGAGATTGGCGAGCAGCAGACGGTCACGATGGTACAGAAGTGGCCTGTGAAGATACCGATCACCGCCTACAAGGAAAAGCTCATCCCTGAAAAGCCGCTCATCACGCAGCAGAGGATCATCGACACGTTCTTCCCAGTATCCAAGGGCGGGACGTTCTGCACCCCCGGACCATTCGGCGCAGGAAAGACAGTCCTCCAGCACGCCCTGAGCCGTTACGCTGAAGCGGACGTGGTCGTAGTCGCGGCATGCGGCGAGCGCGCCGGTGAAGTCGTCGAAGTGCTCCGTGAATTCCCACATCTCGAGGATCCGAAGACCGGGCGTACGCTGATGGAGCGTTCAGTGATCATCTGCAACACCAGTTCAATGCCCGTTGCGGCACGTGAAGCTTCAGTATACACCGCCATAACCATAACTGAATATTACAGGCAGATGGGACTCGACTGCGTGCTTCTCGCCGACTCGACATCGCGATGGGCCCAGGCGCTACGCGAAATGTCAGGACGTCTCGAGGAAATTCCCGGAGAGGAAGCATTCCCCGCATATCTCGAATCCCTCATTGCCGGATTCTATGAAAGAGCCGGCCTGGTCAAGCTGAACAATGGGAAGACGGGTTCAGTCACCATCGGTGGCGCCGTAAGTCCCGCAGGCGGTAACTTCGAAGAACCGGTTACGCAGGCGACCCTGAAAGTCGTGGGCGCATTCCTGGGGCTGTCGCGAGACAGGGCGAACGCCAGAAGGTTCCCTGCGATCCATCCTCTCGACAGCTGGAGCCACTATGCAAGCATCGTCGACGAGGAGCTGGTCGATTTCGCACGTGAAATCCTGAGGAGGGGCAATGAAGTCAACCAGATGATGAAAGTCATCGGAGAGGAAGGAACGCATGTCGACGATTTCCAGATCTACATGAAGAGCGAATTTCTCGACGCCGTCTATCTCCAGCAGAACACTTTCGACAAGGTGGACGGGGCGACGAACGAGGAAAGGCAGAAACATGTGTTCGGCAAGGTCGTACTTGTACTTAAAACAAAATTTCCATTTAACCATAAGGACGAGGCCCGTCATCTCTTCAATGAACTGAGGCAGATGTTCATTGACTGGAACTACACGGCCTGGAACTCGAACGGCTTCAAGGAAATCGAAGGCTCAATCGACAGCAAAGTTAAGGAGCGCAGCAAACATGCGTAAAGTTTATCACAAGATAATCCAGATCGCCGGAAACGTGATCACGGTAGAGGCCGACAATATAATCTACGGCGAACTCGCCGAAGTGACGAGCAGGCGGGGTACTTCGCTCGCGCAGGTCATCAGGCTGCAGGGGCAGAAGGTTTTCCTGCAGGTATTCGCCGGAAGCCGCGGTGTTTCAACCGGCGACGAAGTGCGTTTCCTCGGCAAGCCGATGCAGGTCTCATCCTCAGAGGATCTTCTCGGCCGCGTATTCACCGGTGCAGGGGATCCGAAGGACGGGCGCCCTTCCATAAAGGACAAGCTGATCGAGATCGGCGGACCTTCCGTGAATCCCGCGAAACGAATCATTCCGCGCAGGATGATACGTACCGGTATTCCAATGATCGACATCTTCAACTCGCTGGTTGAATCCCAGAAGCTGCCGATCTTCTCGGTCGCCGGCGAACCCTACAACAAGCTTCTTGCGAGAATCGCAATGCAGGCCGAAGTAGACGTGATCATCCTCGGTGGAATGGGATTGAAGAACGACGACTATCTTTTCTTCAGGAACACCCTCGACGAACAGGGCTCCCTCTCCCGCTCGATAATGTTCGTGCATACCGCCGCGGATCCGGTCGTCGAATGCCTGCTTGTCCCCGACATGGCGCTTGCAGTGGCGGAAAGCTATGCCCTGAACCACAAGAGGGTGCTGGTACTGCTTTCCGACATGACGAACTTCGCCGACGCCATGAAGGAAATCGCCATCACCATGGAGCAGATCCCTTCAAACCGAGGCTATCCCGGAGATCTTTACAGCCAGCTGGCCTCCCGTTATGAGAAGGCGGTCGACTTCGAAGGCGCAGGCTCGATCACAATCCTCGCCGTGACGACAATGCCCGGCGATGACGTGACGCATCCCATCCCTGACAATACCGGATATATAACTGAAGGACAGTTCTATCTCCGCAGGGGAAGAATCGAACCGTTCGGCTCGCTGAGCCGTCTCAAACAGCTTGTCAACGACAAGACCAGGAAGGACCATCGCGTCATCATGGACACGATGATCCGCCTCTACGCTGATTTCCGCGAAACTCGCGAAAAGCAGTCCATGGGGTTCAAGATGAGTTCCTGGGACGAGAAGCTTCTCAAGTATGGACTGCTTTTCGAGAAACGGATGATGGACCTTTCCGTGAACATTCCGCTCGAGGAAGGGCTTACTCTCGGATGGAAGACGCTGGCGGAATGTTTTGACAAGACCGAGACCGGCGTGAAGTCTGATATCATCAAGGAATTCTGGCCGGAGAAGCAGTAGGAAGAAGTTCTAGAGTTCGAAAGTTCTGGAGTGCGGGAGTTTAGGAAGAAGTTCTGGAGTGCGGGAGTTGGGGAAAGGGAAAGAAGGCACAGAGGCACAAAGTATAATAATTGAGAAGGTAGAATTTAGAAAGTAGAAAGCAGGGGAAGTTTACTGGAGACTGAAGACCAACGACCGTTCCCAGGCTTAAACCTGAAACTTGAAACTTAAAACTAAGCAAGCTATGGCAAAGATAAAACTGACAAAAAGCGAATTGAAGACGCAGCGGGACGCACTGAAGCAGTTCTCGCGCTATCTGCCTACGCTGCAGCTGAAGAAGATCCAGCTGCAGATGGAAATGCGCAAATGCCAGCAGAAACTCGAGGAAATCGAGGAGAGGCAGAAGACGTATCACGAGGAAATCTCGTCCTGGGTCTCCCTGTTCAGCGAAGACAACACGGTCGAAAAGCTGACTTCCTTCATAAAGCCGGAACACATAATCACCGACACGCAGAACATTGCCGGCGTTGAAGTGCCTGTATTCAAGTCAGTCCGTTTTGCAGTCGTCGAATACGATCTTTTCACCGAGCCTCTCTGGATCGACAGCGCCATAGATGCGGTCAGGAAGCTTTTCAGCATGAAGGCCGAAGGCCTGATCATCAGGAAGCAGCACGAGCTTATCGGGAATGAACTGAGGGTGACGACGCAGCGTGTGAATTTGTTCGAAAAAGTCAAGATCCCCGAATGCAAGGAGAACATCAGGGTGATCCAGATATACATGGGCGACCAGCAGACAGCCGCAGTGGGACGTTCGAAGATCGCAAAAAGAAAAATGCAGGAGACCGCGGCATGATAGTGCAAATGAAAAAAGTATCCCTTATCTGTCTCTCCTCCGAGAAGGTCAGTGCCCTGGAGGAACTCAGGAACCTGGGAGCAATGCATGTCGAACTGGGGGAGAAGGCCTCGTCACCCGACTACGCCGTATCCGAACAGGAACTGATCAGGACCAAGAAGGCGATAAACATCCTGACTGCTAAAAAGGGAAGACCCGATCCTGCATTAGCATCATTGACCGGGACAGAACTTGTCAAAAAGGCGACTGACTGCATCGAGAATGAACTCGCCATGGAAAAGAAGATTGACGGCCTGCTGAAGGACAGGGAGAAGATACTGCCCTGGGGTGAATTCTCCACCGACCTGATCGCCGAACTAAAAGAGAACAACATATTCGTGTATCTCTGCGCAGGAAACAAGAACACGCTGCACCTCCTCCCTTCAGACGTGTCATATACGATAGTGCTCCAGGAAAAAGGCAAATTCTACTTTGCGATAGTTTCGGGCCATGAACTTGATACGTCCGCCATTCCAATCGCAAACGTGCCTATGGAAAGGAGCCTCAGGGAAACTGATGACGCGCTGGACGAAGCCAGGACCGCCCTGCAGTACGACAAGGACGCCTTGAAATCACTGAGCTGCGAAATGGAGAAGCTCAACAACCATCTCCTGTCCGTGCAGGAGACCATCGAGTTCATTTCAAACCACGACGGCATGCGTTCGGCGGGGGAGATATCATATATTAACGGATTTGTCCCTGTCGACCATGTCGAGAACCTGAGGGCAGGAGCTAAGAAGCATGGGTGGGGTCTCCTTCTTTCGGATCCGTCGATTGACGACAAGGTTCCGACACTGCTGAAAGTTCCGAAGATCTTCCAGATGTCCAAGCCCATATTTGATTTCATCGGCATATCACCGAGCTACCATGAGATCGACATCAGCATATGCTTCCTGATCTTCTTCTCGATCTTCTTCGGAATACTGGTCGGAGATGCAGGATATGCAATGCTGATGATAATCGCGACCCTGACCGCAAAATTCTTCCTCAAGGGTGAAAAGGCGAAACAGGCGACCAACCTGTTCCTGGTTCTCGGCTCCTCCTGCCTGATATGGGGAATGCTCATCGGCTCATTCTTCGGGATAGAAGCCCACACCCTGCCCCGTTTCCTAAGAGGTTTCGAATGGTTCAAGAACGAGGAGAATGTCAGGTATGTCTGTTTCTTCATAGCAGCCATACATCTTTCCATAGCACATTTATGGATCGCATGCATCAGGCTGAAAAAAATAACCACCGTCCTCGGCCAGCTCGGCTGGGTCTCATTCATCTGGGCCAACTTTTTCCTGGCGAGCTCCCTTGTGGCTGGCAGGGAATTCCCCCATTTCGCGCTTTACCTTTACGCTGCGGGCTTTGTCCTCATACTGATCGGACTGCACTGGCATGATATCGGGGAAGTATGCGAATTCCCGTTCGCCCTCGTCGGAAGCTTCACGGATCTCCTCTCGTACATACGTCTCTTTGCAGTCGGACTCGCGGGCCTGTACGTTGGAGAGAACTTCAACAAGATCGCGCATGACGGGCTTCTCGGAGTGCCCAGCGTGGATATCGTACTCGGAGTTTTCATCATATTCATCGGACACGGGATAAACATCCTCCTGGGCGCGCTGGCAGTGCTCGTGCACGGCATAAGGCTCAACACACTTGAATTTTCAGGACACATCGGGCTTCGCTGGTCCGGGTTCCTTTATAAGCCATTCAAAAAAAATAACATAGGAGAAGTCGTACATGTTGAACATGACACAGCAAACGATGATTGAAATCGGACAGGCAGGAGCATTCATGTCTGTGTTTTTCGCCTCAATCGGATCAACGTTGGGCACAGGTATCGCCGGAGCTGCGGCTGTCGGCGCCTGGAAGAAATGCTATTCCCAGGAAAAACCCGCGCCTTTCCAGCTGGCAATCTTCGCAGGCACGCCCCTCTCGCAGATCATCTACGCGCTCATCATGATGATCCTGATAAACAAGAAGGTGCTTGAGGTAGGTGGCTTCCAGAACTGGCATTTCTGCCTGGCTGTCGGCATACTCTGTGGAATCGGCCTTGGTGTCAACGCCTGGTTCATGGGAATCGCGGCGGCAAAATGCTGCGACTCGTTCGCAGACACGAACAAGGGCTTCACAAACAACCTCATGGTCATCGGTATCATGGAGACAGTCGCCCTGTTCGTCATGGTTTTCGCAATCATCCTCCTCAACACCGTCAAAGTCCCGGGAATCGTTGAAGCAGTTGTAAAATAATTCCTGGTCTGTATAATAGGCCTTTGAATAAAACAGCTGCAGGAAGAAAAATTATGGATCAGGAAACAATGATAGCTCTCGGGAAATCAGGCGCTTATTGCGCCATAGCATTGTCCGCAGTAGGCTCAAGCATAGGGACAGGCATAGCCGGAACCTCTGCGCTTGGCGCCTGGAAAAAATGCTATGTCTATGGCAGGCCTCCTCCTTTCCAGCTTGCTGTATTCACAAGCGCCCCGATGTCCCAGACTATTTACGGCATGATCCTCATGACCCTTATTGTTAACAAGATACAGGATGGCGCAGCGGCATACTGGCCTGTATTCCTGGCAATAGGGATTGCAGGGGGGATTGCCATGGGGACATCAGCCTGGTTCCAGGGGGTTGCGGGTGCAGGCGCCTGTGATTCATTTGCTGAAACGAACAAGGGGTTCACCAATAATCTCATGATTCTTGGGATTGTTGAAACTGTCGCCCTTTTTGCAATGGTTTTCGGAATCGTACTGCTCAACTCAATCAAAACATAGAGTCATCATCCATGCCTATCTACGAATACATATGCGCAAAATGCGGGAACGAGTTTGAACTGCTTGTGAAGTCATCCTCCGAAAAGGTGGGCTGCCCGAAATGTTCAAACTCCAAAATAGACCGTAAGCTTTCAGTCTTCTCCGCTTCGGTGTCGGCAGGCTCCTCCAAACCGGCATGCGGCATGGTCGAATCATGCCCTTCGGCCGGGAAATCCTGCTGCTCCGGCGGAACCTGCGGGCAACATAGGCACTGAACGCCCGACATCCAACCGGCAATTGGCCAGGCCTCAAGGAGAGACCGTCAAATTAACCCGTATTACATATTTCTGATCATAAAAGAATTCATAAAGTGCCATGCCAATGCCGTTAACTTAAGAGCTGATTTCAAAAGTACGGAAAACAGTCCGTCGTGGATTGAGCCCATTTTGGAGTTCAAACTTTAGTTTGTCTTGGTATTCATAGTGCTACGCACGCTAACAGCGTGAACTCCAAATTTTGAAATCAGCTCAAAAGAGGCAATTTTGAAATTGCCTCTTAAGATATAACACTTTAATGTCTCTCATGTTATATTCTGATGATGAATCCTGAAGGGATTGAGTAATATAGCCTGTGGCTTCAGCCACAGGTTTTGTATAAAAGATGATTCGTCCTGAAGGGACGGAGTATGCTCTGCCCCTTCAGGGCAAAACTAATTTTGAATACAATACCTATGGTTGAAACCATAGGCTTTATTACCTAACGCATTCCATGCGTAAAGATAAATAAATCATAACACCATTATTATTATAATGCTGTGCTTAAATTAACGGCATTGGCATGGCACCTATACTTCTGACTACTATACGCATTTCTCAGGAATTTCATCGAGAGGGCATCTGTATTTGATTTTGAGTCCGTGTTTGTTTGCAACCTGAAGGGTTGAATGATTATTAGAACGTATGATTCTGGCACCCCTTCAGGGTGCGATTCGTTTTTCACCTTGATCCGGGGGGTATCGCAAGGCTCAACCCCCGGCTACTATCTCTCATCCCTCCGGGATGAAGATGGAGAAACTCGGGAATTCATGTGTGGAGGTCGAATGTTTCCACTGAGGAGGATTGAATGTTCGATGTTAATGGCTTATAATTTCCTATGAACAAAAAAGAACTTCTTCCGATCCTCGCCGAACTGGGCGTGACTCCTGGCAAGCATTTCGGCCAGAATTTCATGATCGACGACAATCTCCTCGACTTCATCTGCAGGAAGGCGGCTCCTGCGCCCGGCGAAACTATTCTTGAAATAGGGCCAGGCCTCGGATCCCTCACCCGCAAGCTCCTTGAAGCCGGTGCAAAAGTCACGGCGATAGAAATTGACAAACGCCTCGCGGACTATCTGGAGAGGAGTATTTCAAATCCGAATTTCAGGCTTGTCCGTGGAGATGCATGCAGGCTGGACATACAGGAGCTGATGCCCTGTGAATTCCGAATTGTCGCCAACCTCCCCTACTCCATAACAAGTCCTTTCATTGCCCGCATTATTGATCTTGAAAACCCGCCGTCGGGAATGCTCTTCATGCTGCAGAAGGAGACGGGAATGCGTCTCGCGTCGGGTCCAGGCACGAAAAACTACGGTTCCCTGTCAGTTTTTATCCAGTCCGTCTATACTGTGGAATATCTCAGGGGTGTTGCACCCCAGGTTTTCTTCCCGGCCCCTGAAGTGGATTCTGCGATAGTCAAATTCACAAGGCGGGAGGAATTCCCCTGTCCCGGCGACAGGCAGATCCTCCACAAGCTGGTACGCGCCGCATTCTCCCAGCGCCGCAAGATGATGTTCAAGCAGGTTGCGGCGGCCTTCGCGAAGGAGGAGGTTGAAAAGGCATATGCCTCCATGGGAATCAGCATGAACGCGAGGGCGGAGGAGCTGACAGTCAAACAGTTCCTGGCAATGGCCAGGATCGTCGGAAAAACGGACACACTGCAGTAGTATTATTTCCTCTTGTCCACAGGCACATAGTCCGCCAGCGGCTCGCCAATGTAGAGCTGGCGCGGCCTTCCAATCTTGAACGGGACGCTGTCGTGCATTTCCTTCCAATGTGCAATCCAGCCGGGCATGCGCCCCATGGCGAACATTACCGTGAACATGTTCGTCGGGATTCCTATGAGCCTGTACAGGAAACCGCTGTAGAAATCGACGTTGGGATAGAGCTTCCTCTCAATGAAGTAGTCGTCCGACAGCGCGAGCTCCTCCAGCTGCATCGCAATGTCCAACAGAGGATCTACAACCTTCCTCTTGGCGAGTAGTTTCTTCGCATATTCCTTTAATATCTTCGCGCGCGGGTCGTAGTTGCGGTAGACGCGGTGGCCGAACCCCATGAGCCTGAACGGATTCTTCTTGTCCTTCGACCTTTCAATGCATTCCTTCGGTGAAAGCTTTGAATTGCGCACTGATTCAAGCATCTCAATCACCTGCTGGTTGGCGCCGCCATGGAGAGGTCCCCAGAGCGCACAGATTCCGGCGCATATCGACGAATAGAGGTTTACCTTGCTTGAACCGACAAGCCTGACGGTGGAGGTGCTGCAGTTCTGTTCGTGGTCGGCGTGGAGGATCAGCAGCACTTCAAGCGTACGGATGATGTCCGGATCGAGATGGTAGCTCTTTACAGGGCTCGAAAACATCATATTGAGGAAATTCTGCACATACAGGAGGTCCTCCCTTGCATAGACAAAAGGCTCTCCGATGGATTTCTTATATGAGAAGGCGGCGATGGTCCTTATCTTGGAAATCAGCCTTGCTGCCATCATGTTGAATGTCTCATTGTTATAATCCTCGACGTAGAATCCGGGATAATACACGGAAAGGGAGTTGACCATGTTGCTGAGAAGGGCCATGGGATGCGCCGTCGGCGGTATGTTGCCGAGGTAATGGAGCATGTCCTCGTGGAGGAGGGCGTTGAGCGAGAGGCGTTCCGAGAATGCAGCCCTCTCGGCGCGGTTCGGCAGCTTGCCATATATTAGGAGATATGAGACCTCGATGAATGAGGATTTCTCGGCAAGCTGCTCTATCGGGATTCCACGGTATCTCAGGATTCCCTTCTCGCCGTCTATGAAGGTGATTGCGCTCTGGCAGGAGCCGGTATTCTGGTATCCGGGATCATACGTGATCAGGCCTGTGTCATTGCGCAGTCCTGTTATGTCGATTGCAATTTCGTTGTTTGTCCCGGTCAAAACATTCAAGTTGATTTTTTTATTATCGTATATGAGTTCGGCATTCATAAAAACCTCCTTTACCTTCCAAGTTTAGAAACTATGATAGTTTGCAAAATTGATATTTACAAACTATCATTTTCCGATCTGCTGAAATATTGCAAATGATTTGTACATAACTATATTCTACGGTCAGCATGGAAAATGGTTAAGGAAACAAGGAAGGCTGATGGGCATGACACCGCAGAATAAAAATTCATCTATGGAAAAATGGCACGCAATACAGGAATCCGAAGTTCTGAAGATTCTTGGTACCGATGCAGCAGTCGGACTTTCTTCTGAAGAGGTGGAAAAGAGGAGAAAACAATACGGACTTAACCAGATCACGCCGAAGAAAGGGACTCCGGCGTGGCTGAGATTCCTCCTCCAGTTCCATCAGCCCCTGGTCTATATCCTGCTGGCATCAACCCTTGTGACCCTTTGCCTCAAGGAATGGGTCGACGCCTCAGTCATATTCAGCGTAGTATTTGTCAATTCCATAATTGGCTTTCTCCAGGAGTCAAAGGCCCTGAAGGCTCTTGAGGCGCTTTCCCGTTCCATGACCGCCCAGACCACGGTCCTGAGGAATGGAAAAAAAGAGCAGATTCCTTCAACCGAACTCGTCCCGGGGGACATTGTCGTAGTTTCCTCCGGCGACAAGGTGACTGCGGACATCAGGCTTGTCGATATCCGTGATCTGCAGGTGAACGAATCGGCCCTTACCGGAGAATCAGTGGCGGTCGAGAAGAAAACAGGCGCCCTCAACGAGGACACGGTCCTTGCAGATCGCACCAACATGGCATATGCGTCAACCTTTGTAACCTACGGACAGGCTCATGGGATCGTTGTCGCCACCGGCGACAGCACGGAAGTCGGACGCATTTCGGAGCTGATATCAAGCGCAGATGATCTGGCGACCCCCCTGACGATAAAGATAGCCCAGTTCAGTCATTTCCTTCTATATGTCATTCTAGGACTCGCGGTAATTACTCTCGCAGTAGGAATGCTGAGGGGGGAGAAGTTCATCGACATGTTCATGGCGGCTGTAGCACTGGCCGTAGGCGCAATCCCAGAGGGGCTTCCCGCGGCTGTTACAATCACCCTGGCCATTGGCGTCTCGCGCATGGCTTCCAGACGCGCCATCATACGCAAGCTGCCCGCTGTGGAAACTCTTGGAAGCACCGGTGTCATATGCTCTGACAAGACGGGCACGTTGACAGAAAACAAGATGACCGTCCAGGAAGTTTTCAGCGGAGGAAGATCTTACCGGGTATCCGGGACAGGTTATGATCCGGACGGGAAGATTGAGATCGCGGAAGGAGGAAATCCTGAAATCCCCTCGAAGGCCCTGAAGGAATGCCTGGCGGCCGGACTGCTCTGCAACGACAGCCGTGTCGTCCGGAAGGACGAGTCGTACATTGTCGAGGGTGATCCTACGGAAGGCGCCCTGATTGTCTCGGCTGGCAAGGGGCTCGTGCTTTTCCCGGAAGGCATTCCCAGCCTCGCCCGGAAAGATTCCATCCCGTTCGAGTCCGAGTACCAGTACATGGCGACTCTTCATGCACTGGAAAACGGAAGCAGCGTCATATATCTGAAGGGTTCCGTGGAGAAAATAATCGAAAAATGCGTTGATCAGATGAATGACTCTGGAAATCTTGAGCCGCTTTCGTCTGATGCAATCATGAAACAGGTTGAAAAACTGGCTGGGAACGGGCTCAGGGTGCTGGCTTTTGCGCGAGTCATTTCACCTTCGGCAAAGGAGAAGCTCTCTCATGATGACATAACCGCTTCCCTTACCTTTCTCGGTCTGCAGGGAATGATTGACCCGCCCCGGAAAGAAGCGATTGAAGCGGTAAAGAAATGCCATCTCGCGGGTATCAGGGTTAAAATGATTACTGGCGACCATGTTCTTACGGCAAAGGCGATTGCATTGCAGCTTGGATTGAAGAAGGATCCATCCTCAAAGGATGAAAAAGCCGAGCTTCTGGCGATTGCCGGCAGGGATATTGAAAAGCTCAGCGATGGGGAACTGGAGGACTGCGTGGAAAATACAAGCGTGTTCGCACGTGTCACTCCGGAGCAGAAGCTGCGGATTGTAAAAGCCCTGCAGTCCCGCGGGTATGTGGTCGCGATGACCGGTGACGGTGTCAACGACGCACCAGCCCTGAAGCAGGCCAATATCGGCATAGCCATGGGGATCACCGGCACGGAAGTCTCAAAGGAGGCCGCCGACATGGTGCTGACCGATGACAATTTCGCATCGATAGAGGCCGCCGTCGAGGAAGGGCGCTGCGTCTATGACAATTTGACGAAGTTCATCGTATGGACGCTGCCGACAAATCTTGGCGAGGCGCTGGCCATAATCGTTGCGGTCTTCGCAGGAATCGCCCTGCCAATACTTCCCGTCCAGATACTGTGGGTGAATATGTCGACGGCCCTGTGTCTCGGCATGATGCTGGCGTTCGAGCCAAAGGAGCCTGGCATCATGAAGGCGCCTCCCAGGAATCCTGCGCTGCCCATAATGACCAGGTCACTCGCCATACGCACTGTTTTCATAGGGTCTCTTCTTGTGATGGGAATTTTCGGCCTTTTCCTGTATGAGAGCAGAATCGGTGCTTCCATAAATCAGGCCCGGACCGTCGCCGCCGGTGTCCTTGTGATTGGGGAACTCTTCTTCCTGTTCAACTGCCGTTCCCTGACCCGCTCCATGTTTTCCGTCGGTGTTTTCTCGAACCGCTGGCTGATTGCCGGAGTTTCAGCCATGATAATTGCGCAGCTGTTCTTCACGTATTTCCCGGCCATGAACCGATTCTTCCAGTCGGCTCCGATTCCCTTTGAATCATGGGTCAGGATTCTGTGCGTGGGGGTTATGATATACGCCCTTGCCGGTCTTGAAAAATGGATATCGCTCCGGATCTCGACAGAACGCGCGCTACATAGTTGAATTCATTGCAGGCTTATCTATAATTAACAGGAAATATCCTTTATCCGCTTGACAATATTTCAAATATGTTTTAGACTGTTTTGGGTGTGTCGGTATGCCGATGCAGGTTTTTGGATGGTCGGGCCGCCATCCGGTAAATAAAATTACTGGAGGCGGTTATGAAAACTGAGAACGCACCCTCTATTGAAAATCATTCCGAATGTCTTATCAGACTCTATTGGATGCCTTACCAGAGCGCCCGTTCTCGGAACTTCCAGGCAAATCGTTGTTCCCTGTATCCTCCACCGACACCTGCGGACTTTTAATTTTTCAAAAATAGCAAACCAGGAGAAAATAAATATGCGAATCATCAGGATCATCACTATTTTTGCGGTATCAGTTTTGTTGTTTCCATACAATGCCGTCGCAAAGTCGGATACGGAGATGGCGATAGCGCTTTCAAAGAAGCTCAACGAACTGAAGATGTTCGACTATTCCGAACTCGTACTCGACCAGGAACTGGCCCGGAATCCCGCCGACGCCGACCTGCTGAAAATCCAGAAGGGGATGACATATTTCGTCTCCAACAAGTCGGATGATGCCAACAAGATCATATCCTCGATCCCGGCTTCAA
>Ga0209417_1001733_pt1 | contig 38468 bp, 35 predicted proteins | sample RifGroF2_FD_184002 | JGI IMG/M metagenome (GOLD analysis project Ga0209417, IMG submission 184002) | Groundwater microbial communities from Rifle, Colorado, USA - Groundwater F2 (SPAdes) (version 2) | ecosystem: Environmental > Aquatic > Deep subsurface > Groundwater | place: Rifle, Colorado... | reverse complement strand
TGCCCGTAACCGTTAAGGAGGAGACATTAAGTATCTGGTAATCCGCCATGTTCAGGTCCTGCGCGGCGCGGTGGTTGCCCAGGTTATCGCCGGGCACCGCCAGGTTGTAAAGCCCCGAGCCGTCGCCGTAGAACTTGGCGGCGGAAGTAAAGCCGACCACGTAGAGGTTGCTGGAAACATAAACCCCGCCGCCCTCCGCCATCGAGGCGGTGGACGAGACGTATACATTATCGGTCAGCCGCACCTGCGGCGTGCCGAGCACGCTGGTAACGGTCAGGCTGCTGACATAGGTCTTCACGCCGGTCACGGTCTGGTTCTTGTCGAGCAGGCTGACGTTGGCCGACAGCGCGGCGTCGAACACCTTGCCGGGCGTGGAAATAGTGGACAGCTGCAGGTCGGAGATGCGGGCGTCGGCGGCTATTTCGCTGTGCGTGATGCCGACCAGGCGGGCCAGCGGTACCGTGCCGCTCGCCAGGTTGGAGGCGTTGAGGTCGGTGAGCAGGGAGCCGTCGCCGGAGTACAGCCCCGCTTCCACGCGGCCGTCGGGCATATAGAGGCCGGAGCTGAGCGACACGCTGAAGCCGGTAGCGGCGTCCTTGCCGGTTACCGTTAAAGAGGAGATGTTAAGCAGCTGGTGGTCCGCCAGGTTCAGGTCCTGAACGGCGATATGGTTGCCCAGGTTATCGCCGGGCACCGCCAGGTTGTAAAGCCCCGAGCCGTCGCCGTAGAACTTGGCGGCGGAAGTAAAGCCGACCACGTAGAGGTTGCTGGAAACATAAACCCCGGCCCCCTGCTCGATGGAGGCGGAGGAGACCAGCACGTTGTCGGCCAGCTGCACCTGGGGGGCGCCGATACCCAGCGGGTTCGCTACGGTAACGCTGCTGGTAAAGGTCTTTATGCCCGTATAGGTCTGGCTGGCGTCGAGCATGCTGACGTTCTGGGAAAGCGCCGTGTCCATGACCTTGCCGGAGGTCTGGATGGTGGCCAGCTGGGTGTCCATTATGCCGGCGTTCCCGGCTATCTGGAGGTTGGTGATGCCGGAGAGCCTGTCCAGGGGGACCGTGCCGCTCGCCAGGCTGGAAGCGTTAAGGTCGGTCAGCAGCGCGCCGTTGCCGGAGTACAGCCCCGCTTCCACGCGGCCGTCGGGCATATAGAGGCCGGAGCTGAGCGACACGCTGTAGCCGGTGACGGCGTTCTTGCCGGTCACCGTCAGCGTGTCGATGTTTATTATCTGGTTGTACGCCATGTTCAGCGTCATGGTGGCCACATGGTTGCCCAGGTTGTCGGCAAGAGCGTCGAGGCCGGTCAGCTGCGAGCCGTCGCCGTAATACCTGGTGGCGGACGCGAAGCCGACAATATAGACGTTGCTCGAGACGCGCACGCCGCCGCCGAGGTCCGCCAGCGCCTCGGAAGAGACCGCCACGTTGTCGGCCAGCTGCACCCTGGGCGCGCCCAGCACGGTGGTGACCGTAGCGCTGCTGGCGAAAGTCTTAATACCGGTGATGGTCTGGTTCTTGTCGAGCAGGCTGACGTTGGAGGACAGGGCGCTGTCCTGCACTTTGCCGGCCGAAACGATAGTGGCGAGCTGGGTGTCCTCTATGCCGGCGGTGGCCGAGAGCTCCGTTTTGGTGATGCCGACCAGGCGGGCCAGCGGTACCGTGCCGCTCGCCAGGTTGCTGGCGTTCAGGTTCGTGAGGAGCGCGCCGGAGCCGGAATACAGCCCGGCTTCCACGCGGCCGTCGGGCATATAGAGGCCGGAGCTGAGCGACACGCTGAAGCCGGTGGCCGCGTCCTTGCCGGTTACCGTCAATGAGGAGACATTAATGATTTGATAGTCGGCCATGTTCAGGGCCTGCGCGGCGATATGGTTGCCCAGGTTATCGCCGGGCACCGCCAGGTTGTAAAGCCCCGAGCCGTCGCCGTAGAACTTGGCGGCGGAAGTAAAGCCGACCACGTAGAGGTTGCTGGAGACGTAAACCCCGGCGCCCTGGGCGATAGTGGCGGAGGACAACTGGACATTCTCGGCCAGCTGCACCTGCGGCGCGCCGAGCGCGCTGGTAACGGTAAGGCTGCTGACATAGGTCTTAACGCCGGTCACTACCTGGTCGGCGTTGAGCAGGCTCACATTGGAGGTCAGGGCCGTATCCAGTACCTTGCCGGCGGTGGCGATGGTAGCCAACTGCGTATCGTGGATCCCGGCGTTATTGGCGATCTCGCTGGTGGTGATGCCCGAGAGGCGGGCCAGGGGCACCGTGCCGCTGGCCAGGTTGGAAGCGTTAAGGTCGGTAAGCAGCGCGCCGGAACCGGCATACAGCCCGGCTTCCACGCGGCCGCCCGCCATGTTGATGCCCGAGCTCAGCCACAGGCTGTAGCCCGTGGCCGCGTCCTGGCCGGTGATGGTCAGCGACGCCACGTTGATTATATGGTTGTCAGCCATATTCAGGGTCTGCCCGGCGATATGGTTGCCCAGGTTGTCGCCGGGCACGGCCAGGTTGTAAAGCCCCGAGCCGTCGCCGTAGAACTTGGCGGCGGAAGTAAAACCGACCACGTAGAGGTTGCTGGAGACATAGACCCCGGCGCCCTGGTCGATAGTGGCGGAGGACAACTGCACGTTCTCGGCCAGCTGCACCTGCGGCACGCCGAGCACGGTGGTGACCGTAGCGCTGCTGACGAAAGTCTTTATGCCGGTCATGGTCTGATTGGCGTTGAGGAGGCTGACATTGGCGGTAAGCGCGCTGTCCAGCACCTTGCCCGAGGTGGCTATGGTAGCCAGCTGGGTATCCTCTATGCCGGCGGAAGAGGCTATCTCGGCCTTGGTGATGCCGGCCAGCCGCGCGAGCGGCACCGTGCCGCTGGCCAGGTTGGAGGCGTTGAGGTCGGTAAGCAGGGCGCCGGAACCGGAGTACAGCCCGGCCTCCACGCGGCCGCCCGCCATGTTGATGCCCGAGCTCAGCCACAGGCTGTAGCCGGAATCCGCGTCCTTGCCCGTCACGGTCAGCGACGCCACGTTGATTATCTGGTGGTCGGTCATGTTCAGCGTACCGGTGGCGATATGATTGCCCAGGTTATCGGCCAGGGAATCCAGGCCGGTAAGGGCCGAGCCGTCACCGTAATACTTGGTGGAGGAAGTGAAGCCCACGATGTAGACATTGGTGGAGACGCGCACGCCGCCGCCGACGTCCGCGAGCGCCTCGGAAGAAATAGCCACGTTCTCGCCCAGCTGGACCTGGAAGGCGCCCAGGGTCCCGGTCACCGTCATGCTGCTGGTAAAGGTCTTTACGCCGGCGGCGGTCTGGTCCGCGTCAAGCAGGCTGACGTTGGAAGACAGGGCGCCGTCGAGCACTTTGCCCGGCGACGAGATGGTGGCCAGCTGGGTATCCTCGATTCCGGCGGTGGCCGAGAGTTCCGCCTTGGTGATGCCGGACAGGCGCGCGAGCGGCACCGTGCCGCTGGTCAGGTTGGAGGCGTTCAGGTCGGTGAGCAGCGCGCCGTTGCCGGAATACAGCCCGGCCTCCACGCGGCCGCCCGCCATGTTGATGCCCGAGCTCAGCCACAGGCTGTACCCGGAATCCGCGTCCTGGCCCGTCACGGTCAGCGACGCCACGTTTATTATCTGGTTGTAGGCCATGTTCAGGGTCTTGGTGGCGATATGGTTGCCCAGGTTATCGCTCAGCGAATCGAGGCCGGTCAGTTCGGAGCCGTCGCCGAAGAACTTGGCGGCGGACGCGAACCCCACTATATACACGTTGCTGGAAATGCGCAAGCCGCCGCCGAGATCCGCCAGCGCCTCGGAAGAAACGGCCACGTTGTCTCCCAACTGCACCTTGGGCACGCTCAGCGCGGTGGTGACCGTCGCGCTGCTGGCGAAGGTCTTTATGCCGGTCATGGTCTGGTTCGCGTTAAGCAGGCTGACGTTGGCGGTCAGCGCGGTGTCGAGCACCTTGCCCGGCGAGAGGATGGTGGCCAGCTGGGTATCCTCTATGCCCGCCGTGGACGAGATCTCCGCCTTGGTGATGCCTTCCAGGCGCGCGAGCGGCACCGTGCCGCTGGTCAGGTTGGAGGCGTTCAGGTCGGTAAGCAGCAGGCCGGAGCCTGAATAGACGGCGGCGTTCACAAGGCCGTCGGGCATGTAGATGCCGGAGCTCAGCCACAGGCTGTAGCCGCTGGCCGGGTCTTTGCCGATCACGGTGATGGACGCGACGTTGATTATCTGGAAACCGGCCATGTTCAGCGTGGTGGTGGCCAGGTGGTTGCCCATGTTGTCGGCCAGGACGTCCAGGTTCGCCCAGTAAAGGTTGCCGGTGCCGCTCTTGCGCAGCAGCTGGCCGGGAAGACCGTCGTTGATGAAGATGTTGCCGGCGCTGACAAAGGTGGAATTACCTACCAGGTAGGTGCCGGAAGAAACCGCGAGGAAGCCGTTGATGACCACGTTGCCGGGGCCTACCACCGCGCCGGGATACGCGGCCTGCGTGGCGCCGAAGACCGCGAAGCCTTTTATCCCCATGTCGGGATCGAGCGCGCCGCCGTCCAGGCCGAACACGGACAGGTCGTCCTCTATGCCGAACTCGATGCCGGCGTCGGCGGCGCCCGCGGCGACGGGCCGCAGGAGCAGCCCGGAGAAGAGCAGCAGGCAGGCGGCCGCGCGCAGCGCCCGAACGGCCAAAAGGGAAAGGGCGGCGCCCCGGTCCTTGCCGGAGACGCCTGCTTTCGCAGTTTTGACCGCGCTTGAGTTTTCCATACCTTAGCTTTAAGCCGCCGCCGCGCCCGCAGTTACTTCTTGCGTATCCAGGCGGCAAGAGAGCCGCCGGAATAGAACTTGGCCGCGTAAGACCCGCTGGCGCCGTTGCTTTCCACCGACAAGGCCACGCCGGGCTCGCTGGCGCGGTTGATGCTGTGGAGGTCGGTCTCCTCGTTGCCCAGCTGGGAATTGCCCTCCACGTAAAGGTCGTTAGTGATGGTGGTATCGGCCCCGGTCACGATAAGCCCGTCGCGGGCGGTAAGTATGCCGGCAACATCCAGGGTATCGGCCAGCGAAGAAGGCCCGAACGCGCCGAAGGCCCCGGTCACGGTCAGGGAACTGCCCGCGGTGAGGGTGACGCTGGTCCCCGCCGAATTCTGCAGGTAGCGGGAGTTGACTATCTGGTCCCCGGTGGCGTTGAACATCACCAGGTAATACGGGTCGCCGCTGATAGGGGTGCTGTTGTCGTTGCCCCAGTAAACGAACCCGTCCCCCCCGCTTTTAAGCACCTTGCCGGCGGGCGCCGAGCCGTATTTCAGGTTCCCGTCGAGCATGGTCACGGTGCTGAGGAAGATGCCGGTGCCGAGGACGTTCAGGGAAGAGGACACGGTGACAGAGAACCCCGGCCCGCCCATGCTGAGGTTGGAGTACTGATTCAGCACCCCGTTCACGGACAGGTTTGAACCCACGGTAACGCCCGTCGCCCCGGAACCGATAAGGCTGGCGCCGGCGGAAAGGTTGATGGGCCCGGTAACGGTATGCCCGCCGATGCTGGTAATGGGGTCGGTGCCGTCGCCGGCATGCGTAGGCGCGTGGATGCCGGGCAGGCCGGCCCCGGAACCGGAGGTCCAGATGGTGCCGTTGAAGTATTTCAGCTGGTGAAGGTTTATGTCATACCACAGGTCGCCCTCGTTGGAGGCGGCCGGGAGCGGGGCGAGGGAGGCGCTGGTATATTTCTTGCCCGAGATCAGCACGGTATTCACCGAGTAGGGCGCGGCCGTGATCTCCTCCATGGGCAGCATCGGGGTGCCTTCCACCACCAGCTGCAGCCAGAGGTTGCCGTTTTGCCAGAGATTAAGGTCGGGGTCGAGCGAAACGCGGAAAACGCCGGTGGAGATCTGCACGTTCTGTGAAAGGCTGGTCCAGTCGGCGGTGGTGTTGAACGAGGAGGTATAGATCTTGAAGACCATGTTCCTGGTGCCGTTCACCAGGAAACCGTTCTGGCGCAGGTTGCCCTGATAGGTGAATTTTACGGGCTGGTCGGCGCGCGCCCGGGGAACAGCCATTATGGAGTATATGCTAAAAAGAGACAAAAGGGCGGCCGAAAGCCGTATGAGCTTTAAAAAATCCGCTTTCCCTGTGTTTGCAGTAACGACCTTTTTCATAGTGCTGTAGGACACGGGCTTCAATACGGCCCTAATTGTATACCACATTTTCCGCTAATCCGCCATATCTACTTTTATACTTACCATATAATCATTAATTTACCGGTTTTAGAGTTGGAACCGGCCACTACGCGCCAGATGTACACCCCGCTGGCCACTTTGCTGCCGGACGAGTTCTTGACTTTCCAGCGTACCTGCCAGCCGACAGTCCCTACCTCCAGGTTGGAGGCTATGTCTATCTTGGTCACCAGCTGCCCGTCAAGCGTAAAAATGCTTATGGACCCCGTCTGCGGGACATTGGCGAAAACTATGCCGTCGGCCTCGGTGCCCGTCTGGCCCGCCCCGGGGCCCGCCTGGGGGCCGTTAGGCCTGAAGGGGACCGGGTAGGACTTGACGTTCTTAACGTCGAAGGCCATGGCGCCTATCATGTTGTACACCCCGGGACCGCGGAAATTGGCGGTGATGGTCTTGTTCTCCTTGTCGATGCCCAGGCCGGGGAGCTGCAGCCAGAGCCGGGTCTTTTCGTCCAGGGCCCAGGCTTCCAGGGTATCCACGCGCACTTCCGGGTCCGTCCCGTCTATCACGCCGTCATTATCGCCGTCGCGGTACCTGAGGGTAAGCACCCCGGTCTTTATCAGCGGGTCCCGGATCATGCTGTTCTCGTCGAAAATGTACATTTCGGTCAGGTCGGTCTCGGACATCTGCGCCCAGGCCCCGTCTTCGGCCAGCTTTTTGCGGTTGGCCTCCCTGACTTTGGACATGTCCACGATGAACTCGCTGCGCATGACCCCGTCGTCCCTGTTTATGGCTATATCGAACGTTTCCCTGTCGGTCACTGCATTGGAAGGCAGGGACACAGAGACGGCCCCGGTGAACAGCGTAAGCTGGGAGGGAAGGCCCTTCTGGTAGGTGAGATACGGCACCCCGTAGAATCCGGAGCGGTTCGTGTAGCTGCCGCCTTTTTCCGGCTCCAGCGGGGTAGCGGTCTGGCCGATGGCCGAACGGGAAGCGTATTCCCCGCCGTTGAGCCAACCGCCGCCGCCATTGTCCAGCACCGAATTCTCGACCGAGTACTCCCCCCCGCCGCTGACCGCAAAAGCAAGTCCGGCAGCCCCGCTTATCGCCGAGGCCGCCGCCAGACACGCAACCAGTACCCGTTCTTTGCTTTTCATATTTCCCCGAATCGCCGTAAAATAGTATATACCAGGGCTGCCGACAAATCCCGAAGAAATAACGAAATTGGTAAAAAAGACCTCAGTATTATATAATTTACTGGCCGCAGGCACTATGATAAAATTCGCGATATGGATACTGGCCGCGGACAAGGCCGTTTCCGACAAGTGGTACAAGGTGTTCTCCAGGGAACATTTCGAGGTCAGGGTACTGCCCGACCTGGCGTCCCTTGAGCAGACCGAGCCCGGCACCTGGGGCATCTCTTTCGTGGAAATAGCCGCCGGTTGTTTTACCTCCTCCAAAGACATGAAGGCCGTCCTCAGCGGGCGCAAGAACCTCTCGTTCATAGTCTTCGCCAGGCAGGACAAGACCACCAATGCCATGATCTCCGAGTACCTGGAGGGCGGCGCGGACGATTTCATCTCCAGCGACATCGACGAGAAGATACTGCTCTCGAAGATGAAGGCGCATATCCGCCGCATCCTGCCCAGCCTCAACCTGGCCAAGACCGTGGTAACCTCGCAGAACGGGGTGATAGAGATAGACCGCACGAAGCGCACCGTGAAGCTGGGCCTCAGAACGTCCGGCGAGAAGACGCTGGAGAACCTGACGCCGAAAGAGTTCGAGATCTTTTACAGGCTGCTCGGCAGCGAGGAGGCGGTGGTCACCAGGGAGTGCCTGATGGAGGAGATCTGGCAGGAGAGATCCGGCAAGGTCAACCTCGAGACCATCGACAAGCACGTGGAGACGCTCAGGCACAAGCTGGGCGTGTACGGCAGGAACATAAGGACGGTTTACGGAGCCGGTTACACTTACAAGACCGGCTGAGAAAAAGGGCGGAGGGCCCCGGGGAATTGATTTATGAAAATACTGATCGCCGACGATGATCTGGTGTTCCGTTCGCTGGTTTCCGAAGTGCTTACGGACGCCGGCTACGAGATAAGCGCGCACGAGAACGGGCGGCTCGCCTGGGAGGCGCTGCAGGCCGAAGGGGCCGACATGGCGGTGCTCGACATCAACATGCCGGAGATGGACGGGGTGGAGCTGCTGGGCCTGATACGCGCGGACGCGCGGTTCGTGAACATGCCGGTGCTGATGCTCACTATCAGGTCCTTCGTGGAAGACCAGGTATCGGGCTACGACCACGGGGCGGACGACTACCTGACCAAGCCTTTCGCCAACGAGGTGCTGGTGGCGCGGCTTAAAGTGCTGGAACGGCGCATACTGGGCGCCTGAGACCGGGGGGATGGCTGCGGCAGGTGCGCCGCAAGCCGCTAAATGGCAAAAATACTGATAGTGGACGACGAAGAGACCATCCGGATGCTCTTCAATTACGTGTTCGCCGACGCCGGGCACGAGGTCTTCATGGCCCAGAACGGCCGCGAGGCGCTGGACCTGGTGGCGACCCTGGTCCCGGACGCGATGCTGCTGGACGTTTCCATGCCCGTGATGACGGGGCCGGAGTTCGCGCACCACCTGCGCAAGCTGGCGCAGCAGAAGCCGGAGCTGGCGAACATCCCCTACTGGGTCATGACCGGCGAGGATTACATGAGCGGGGTTACGGATTTCGGGTTCGAGAAAGACGCCCAGTTCAAAGGCTATCTGCCCAAAATGACCCCTCCGGAGGAAGTGATGGCGCTGATGGCAGGCGCGCTGGGCGGCGGATAATTTTATATACTCTCAGACATCGGACAGGAGCTTAACATGAACACCATATTAGTAGTCTGCATAGTAGTTGCCACCTTAGCTTTCGTAGCCCTGGTGGTGCAGTTCATATTGACGCTGCAGCAGGTGCGGCACACCGCGCGCGCCGTGGAATACCTGGCGCTCAACGCCGACGGGAAGCTCACCGCCCTGGACCCGGTGATAGAAGGCGTGAAGTCGGTCTCCGGCGCCATCTCTTCGGGCTGGTTCCGCCTGGCGCAGACGGTCTACGGGCTTTTCTCGAGGGGATAAATGAGATTCCTGAGCGTTCTTAACCGCATCTACGACGAAGAGATCCTTTCCAAGCTGGGCTTCCTCAAGGGCATCCGCCTCTTCGAGGGTATCCGCAAGCGCCAGCTGATACACGTGCTGGAGAGCCTGCAGGAGCGCACCTACCTCAAGGGCGAGACCATCTTCGCGCAGGGCGACATCGGCCGGGCGCTGTTCATCGTGTTCGCCGGCAAGATCGCCCTCTCCCGCGTCGACAAGGCCACGCAGAAAAGCGAGGTCATAGCCGAGGTGCACCCGGGGGAGTTCTTCGGCGAGATGGCGCTGCTGGAGGAAATGCCCCGCACCGCCACCGCGCACGCCATGGAGGACACCAAGGTTTTCATGCTCTTCAAGATCAAGCTGGAGTCCCTGCTTTTCGCGCGGCCAAAGATCGGCGTGAACATAGCCACGCAGCTGGCCAAGATCATGTCGGCGCGCCTGCGCGACATGCTGGAAAAGCCGGAATAAGATAATGACCACGGAAGCGACACCGCAAAAGAAGAACTACGCGCAGTTCCTGCTGCCGGTGTTCATAGCGCTGGCGCTGGTCTACTTCATAGTGCTGGCCAAAGCGGCCATCTTCCCGTTCATCCTCAGCGCGGCCCTGGCCTACGTGCTGAGCCCGGTCATAAAATACTTCGAGGTGCGCGGCATAAAGCGCACCTACGCCGTGGCCGGCCTCTACATCGGCGCCGGGGCGCTGCTCTTCGTAGTGGTGTATATCGTGTTCCACCTGCTGTCTTTCGAGCTGGAGTCGCTGCAGCAGTCCTGGCCGGCTTACGCCGACCGGATCCAGCAGTTCATGCAGACCTTCAACTCCAAGATAGTCGGCAAGTATCCACTGCTCGCCACGCTGAAGCTGGACCAGAAGCTGACGCACCTGCTCGAGGCCGTGCCCCCCCTCCTGCTGGCCCTGCTGCCGGCGCTGACGATGCTCTTCATCGTGCCTTTCATCACCTTTTTCATGCTGCTGGGCGGGGCCGGCATCCTCGACTACCTGATAAACCACCTGCCGTCGCGGCACGCCGAGATAGTGCTGCATATAGCCTCGCGGATAGACGCCTCTCTGGGCAACTACCTGCGCGGCATCCTCACCGAGGCGTTCATCATCTTCCTGATAGCCTTCACGGGCCTGCTGCTGATGGACCTGAACTACGCCGCCGTGATAGCGATCCTCATCGGCGTCTCCAGCCTTATCCCCTACCTGGGCGCCATGGTAGGGGCCGTGGTTTCCTCCATCGTGGCCTACCTGCAGTTCGGCACTTTCCTGCCGATCCTCAAGCTCCTGTTCTTCTTCGCCGGCATCCGCTTTTTCGACGATTGGGTGCTGCAGCCCTACATCATGAAGAAAGCCGTGGAACTGAACCCGGCCATCATCCTGCTGGCGCTTATGGCCGGCTGGGAAATAGGCGGCATCTGGGGCGTAGTGTTCTCCATACCGGTGACCTGCATAATCAAGGAGATACTTCAGATAGCCGTGGAACTGCAGGAGACGGAGTTCCGCTGGAAGCCCAAGCCGGAACCCTCGCGCATCAGCATTCCGTACACTTAAGGGGCCGGCCGCGGGGCCGGGGGAGCGTTATGAAAATACTTGTCGTCGACGACAATACCGCGTTCGGGATGCTGGCTACGGCCCTGCTTAACAAGGCCGGCTACGAGGTGTCCGTGCAGGATAACGGCGCGCTGGCCTGGGAAGACCTGCAGGCCAACGGGGCCGACATGGCTATCCTCGACATCAATATGCCGGTGATGAACGGCATGGAGCTGCTGGCGAAAATACGGGGAGACGAGCGCTTCAAGAAGCTGCCCGTGCTGATGCTGACGGTGCGCACGCAGGCGGAGGACCAGGTGGAAGGCTACGAGACCGGCGCCGACGATTACCTGGCGAAACCCTTTTCCAACGACGTGCTGCTGGCCCGCATCAAAGCCATGGAGCGCCGCATCCTCGGCAAATAATCTTCTCAGAAATAAAACAGCCGCGGCCCTTAAAGCCGCGGCTGTTCTATTTGGTGGGCGAGGAGGGAATCGAACCCTCATGATCGTGAGATCGCAGGTTTTTGAGACCTGTGCGTCTACCAATTCCGCCACTCGCCCGCACCCAATTCTACAAAATTTACCCGGGTGGTAACTCGAGGCCGACGCGGGGACCGGTTCAGCAAAACCTTCCGTAGGCCGAGGCTTGCATAGCGCCGAGGCCGGAGGATGAGCGAGGCACGGTGTTGCCGAGCGCGTTTTGCAGAACCGGCCCCCGCGGCGGCCGAGTCGCGGCTAGTTGTTAAATTCTTATTTAACAGGGACCGTAAGGCCGAGCAGCTCGTCGAGGCGGACGGGTTTGAGGCCTTTCTTTTCGGCCTCGGCCAGGAGTTTCTCGACGATGCGGAGGTTCTTTTCCTTGACCTTCCCCCCGCCGTCGTGGAGGAGCAGGATGGCGCCCGGCTTGAGGGCCTTCAGATACTGGGCTGTCATCTTCTCTTCCGGGGTCTTCTCCCAGTCGCTGCCGTAGGTCCAGTTCACCAGCGTATAGCCCAGCCTGGCGGCCTCCTGCCTTACCCACGGCCTGTCGTAGCCGTTGGGCATGCGCAGCATCCACGGCTTGAAGCCCGCGGCCTTCTCAAAGACCGCGGCCGTCTTTTCCAGTTCGCCGGCAAGTATCCTGGCATTGTCGGCGGACTTGCCCACCTTGAACCAGTTCTTATGTTCGTAGGTATGGCTGGCCAGCAGGTGCCCCGCGTCCAGCACTTTCTTCGCCCGGGCGGGATAAGTTTTAACGTTGCCGCCCAGCAGAAAAAAAGTGGCCTTGGCGCCGTGCTTCTCCAGCAGTTTGAGCAGGTCTTCGGTGATATAGCCCGGCCCGTCGTCGAAAGTCAGCGCGAACTGCGCCTTTTTCACGTCGCCCGAGGCGTAGAATTTCCCGGCGTAGGGGTTGGCGGCCCAGCAGTTGAAGGCGCTCAGCGCGGCGAGAAGCAGGAACAAGGATGTTTTTTTCATAGATCTAGATCTCATGCCTTTCAAGGTTGCGGCGGCCCAGCTTCCAGGGGATCACCGTCACGGCCAGGGTAAGCAGCGCGAACGAGACCGCGCAGAAAACCACCGCGCGCAAGTCCCAGGGGTTGTGCCGCCCGAAGCGCTCCGCAAAATGCATCTGCACCGGCCAGGCCTCCAAAGCCACGATAAGCGACAGGTAGCCCATGGCGCAGGCCATATAAATGAAGCCCCCGTAGGAGGATTCGAGCTGGTGGATATTCTCCACCTTGAAATCCGGGAACGACGCGCCCAGCCCTATGCCCATCACGGAGATGGCGACGGAAGCCACCACGATGGTGAAAGTGGAAAGCACGGAGATGAACAGGTCCGCGTGCAGCAGGTGGTTGGAGACCGTGATGAGCACCAGGCCTATTATGAGCGACGGCACGGCGGAGACGAGCAGCTTTTCGCGCATCACCGAGGCGGCGGTAAGCGGGGCGGCTTTGAGCAGCCAGTAGCTGTCCCCCTCCAGGCTTATCGCCGGGAAGGTGAAGCGCAGCCCTATGGCGGACACCACGAAGCCGGCCACCCCCACGTTAAGGAACGAGATGAAGCTCTTGAGGTCGGGCGTGTCGAGCGGCAGCTGCCTGACGCTGAAAAGATACACCAGGATAAGGGCGAAGATAAGTATGATCTGGGACCAGTACCTGGCGTCGCGCAGCAGCATCAGCCGGTCCTTCCAGTACATGGTCAGCAGCGCCGCGTAGCGCGGGTGCGCCGCGGCCAGGCGCTGCTCGGGCCGCTCCTTGCGCGTCCCGTAAAAGCGCGGCGAGCTCTGCGCGCCGCTGAAGCCGCGCATATAGAATTTGCCCGACATGAGGTAAATGGCGTAGTAGACCGCGGCCGCCGCCAGCAGCAGCACGGCGGCGTAGAGCGCGAACGCGCCCCAGTTGGCCGCGGAATAGGCGATCATGGCCTTGGTCACCCACCACGACGGCAGGTACGGCGCCGTCGGGGTCTGCAGGTACTGCACGTACTGCGCCACCACCTGCAGGCTGTCCGGCCGCAGCAGCTGCTCGGGCCTGGAGAACCTGAACGCCACGTAGACGAACCCCACCGAAAGGCTGCCCAGCAGCCAGGTGACGTCGCGGGTCTTCGACGACGGGAAGAAGTACATCACGAGCATGCTGAAGATGATGCCGGCGGCCCCGGCCAGCAGCACGAAAGGCACCACCAGCAGGGCGTAGGCCGGGTAGAAACCGAAGCCCAGCGCCTTTACGCGCCCCAGCGCTATGATGAACGGCAGGATGGCCAGCCCCAGCGTCCAGGAGGAATAGAACACGGTCTCCAGGGCCTTGTCCATGAAGAGCGAGCGCAGGTCGAGCGGGCAGGAGAACAGGAACTTGAGGTCTGCGGAATAATACAGCGTGGTCATCGAGATGATTATCGACGAGACTATCACCATCGAGAAGGTCATCAGCAGCACCATGGAGGTGAGCTTCCAGGAGAGCATCGGCCCTATAAGCTGGACGCCCTCCAGGTAGCTGAGCAGGCGCCAGAAGCCGCCGTAAAGCGCGGCTAACATCGCCAGCCCGGTGCACAGGAAAACGATGTTCTTTTTAAGCTGCCAGCCGCGCAGGGAGCTGAGCGTATTGCGCGCGGTCAGGGCTTTTCTTTTGAGCAGGAGCAGGAGCATGCTAGACGGCGGGGCGCAGGCCGCCGGCGGCGTCCTCGGTGAGGGCCAGGAAGGCCTCTTCCAGGGTGGCGGAAGAGGGCGCTTTGGAAAGGAGTTTCACTTCGTGCACCGTGCCCCGGGCTATCAGCTGCCCGGCGTTGAGCACGCCTATGGAGGTACAGAGCTTTTCCGCCATGTCCAGGATGTGGGTGCACATGAACACCGCCGCGCCGGCGGCCGCTATCTCGGCCAGCAGGGTCTTGAACCTGCGGATGCTCCGCGGGTCCAGCCCGACGGTGGGTTCGTCGAACAGCACCACTTTAGGCTTGCGCAGCAGCACGCTGGCTATCAGCAGCTTCTGCTTCATCCCGTGCGAGTAGCTTTCCAGCAGCTCGCCGGACTGCGCGGCCAGGTCGAACTGTTCCAGCAGCTTCGGGATCTCGCGGCGCTGCGCGTCCGGGTCCACGCCGTACAGGTCGCCCATGAAGCGCAGGAATTCCCAGCCGGTAAGTTTAGGATAGACGAAAGGCTCGTCGGGGATATAGGCCAGGCGGCGCTTGGCCTCCAGCGGGGCTGAATCCAGATCGAAGCCAGCCACGCTGACGCGCCCCGACGTGGGGCGCATGATGCCGGAGAGGATCTTTACGGTGGTGGTCTTGCCGGCGCCGTTGGGGCCCAGGAAGCCGAAGATCTCGCCCGGCTCCACGCGCAGGTCGAGCCGGTCTATGGCCTTGAAAGACCCGAAGACCTTGGTGAGGCCGTGTATTTCAATCACTTGCCCTGTTCGCGCTCTTCCAGGTAGCTCTTCACTTCCTGCCGCACCGTAAGCTGGCGGAGCAGGTAGTTGGCGATGTTGGCGAACTTCGCGCGCGCCAGCTCGTCGGAGAAAGCGGCGCGGTTCTTCTCGAAATCCTTCATGTTCTTGCCGGCGGCCTGGTAGGCCTCCTTCGCTTCGGCCGGCGTTACCTTCACCGCGGTATAGATGAACTGCTTGAACTTGGAGGCCAGGCGGGCCTGCTTGCGCCACTCCTCGTACTCCGGGGGAGACATCTGGAACTCGCGGTAGATGGTCTGGTAATAGGCCCGCGGGCTGAAAGCGGCGCCTTCGCGGAACTGCGGCGTGTTCTGTATCTCGGCGGCTATCTCGAAATCCGGCACGTACAGCCCCAGCTCCTTTCCCTGCTGGGAAAGCAGCTCTTCTATGACCATCTCGCGGAAGATCTCCTGCTTCACGGTGCGGGACATCAGCTCGTTCACTTCGGAGCCGGAGTCCTTCAGGCCGCTCATGGCGCGGTTCACCTGCATGGTGAAACGCTGGTAGGAGATCTTCTTCCCCCCCACCTCGGCCACGGAGTCGAGCTTGGTAGAAAAGACCTGGCCGCTGACGAAGAACATGGAACCGATAAAGACCACCACCACGGTGCCGAAAATGAGCCGCTTGTATTTTGCGAAGAATGAAATCATGAAGTTTAAGCCCCTGTACCTGATTTTTTTACCGCGTTCTCTTCCTGCCGCGCCGCCTTCCGGGAAAGCTCCATGGAGCAGTTGCCGTTGAAGATGGCCCCTTCCTCCAGGGTTATGCGCGGGGCCCGGATATCGCCGTCGATACGGGAACCGGCCAGCGCCTCTACGTGCTCCAGCGCCACTATGTTGCCGCGCACCTCGCCGCGGACATTGCAGATCTCGCAGGAGATATCTCCCTTCACCTTCCCGGCCTTGCCTATGGTCACCGTCTTGGCGTCCACGATGGAGCCGTCGACGCGCCCGTCGATGCGCAGCGAACCCTTGGCCGTCAGCGTGCCCTGGAAATAGGCCTCGTTGCCGATCACGGTATCGCAGTTCTTGGTTTCGAAAGACACGCCTGTGTTTTTAAAAAGCGACATAGCCATTATCCCTTTTACAGCCCCCCGAAGATCCCGTCGAACAGCCCGGCGATATTGCCGGTCTGCGTCTTGCCTCCGACGGGCAGGTACTTCATGGGGCTCTGCGGCAGGCCGCCCACCCACACCTCGTAATGCAGGTGGTTGCCGGTGGAAGTGCCGGTGGAACCCATGCGCCCTATAAGCTGGCCCCGCTTGACGGGGGTCCCTTCCGGGGCCACTATCTCGCTCATGTGGCCGTAAAGCGTGGAATAGCCGAAGCCGTGGTCCACCACGGCGCACATGCCGTAGCCCTGCGCCCAGCCGGCATGCCTTACCACGCCGTCGGCCGTGGCGTAGATCCTGGTGCCCGCCTCGTTGGCGATATCGATGCCGGAATGGTATTCCGTGGTCATGCGCAGCGGGTGGATGCGGTAGCCGTAGGACGAGGAGATGTTGCCCTCCGTCGGCCAGACGGCCGGCGTGGCGCGGGCGCCGTTGTGCCTGTCGGTAAGAAAGATGGTTATCTCGCTGTAGCTGGAGAGCCGCCGCGTGGACTCGTCTTTCATGCTCACCAGGGAATTCTTCAGGGCCGTCTCTTTTATCTCCACGGCCTTGGCGTTAAGCTGGCTGCGGAAGGCTTCCAGGTCGGAGTTCTGAACCCCGCCCACGCCGCCCTCGTCGCTGATGAGGCCGGGGTTCATGCCCAGCACCTTGCGCAGCTGGCTGTCCGTGCGCTTGGTCATTTCCAGGTAGGCCAGCCCCTGTTCCACCTGGGTGGAGATATGCGCCATCTTGGCGCGCAGGATCTTGTTGTCCGCCTTGGTGACGTAATAATCGAAGTTGGTGCCGGCCATGTAGCCGGCCCAGATGGTAAGGCCTGTCCAGGACACGCCCAGGGCAAGAAGGAAAAGCACCGGCAGGTTAAAGCGCAGAGAAGGCATGCCGTTGTGAGGTATTATGAATACGCTCACCGGCTTAGCCGCGTTCCTAAGGAAACGAGCCAGCGCTCTTAGCCACATATAATTATATTATAGATGCTGTTACCGGCCGCTGTCAATGGGTGGAGGGGCCTTTACGGCGGACTTGCGGGCCGGCGCCGGCTGGCTGGTGCCGCTGACCGCGGCGGCGTTGAAGGTCATCTCGCCGTCGCCGTCGGCGTCCGAATTCTCATCGGCCGCCGGCTTGGCCGCGGCACGGGCCGGGGCGGGCGCCGAAACGCGGGGAGAGGGCACGGAGGGCGGGACATCGGCGCCGCCGAGACCGCCGCCCATGAACGGGCGCAGTTCCGGGTCCCGCATAAGCTCCATCATGAAGGGCATGAAATCAGGGCGCTTTGCGTATTTGGTTATCAGGCCCTTCATCGCCGGGGATTTCTGCACCGCGGAGATCATGGCCATAGGGTTGCCGTTCTTCTGCTGAGCCCTGGCTTTGGCGTATACCGGGTCCTTGTCCAGTTCGGCCAGGAAATCCCGCATGATGGGGCGGTCGGAATATTTAGTCATCGCCGCCATGATGCGCTTGGCCTTGGCGGGGTCCATCCCCTTTGCCGCCGCCGCGGCAGACCCGCTCGCCGCCTGTTCTCCCCCCGCCTGCTCCTCTTCCCCGCCGCCAGGCATGGAGATAAGGGCCAGGCCGGAACCTGACGCAGCCTCGGAACTTACGTCCACGCGCAGCGGCGCCGTAACGCCGCGGCCTTCGGAAGCGGGACCGGAAGAGACCGGGCCGGCGCTCTGGGAGAAACTGTCCAGCACCTCTTTTGCCTGCATGATCCTGCGGTAGGCGAGGTAAGCGAAAATAAAAATAACGGCCAGCACGGAGCTGAAGCCGATCACCACGACTTTAAGCCATTTATTGCCGGAGCGGACCTTCTTAAGCTCGTCCTGCAGTTTCAATTCATCGACGGAAGGCGCTGGCTGCTGCGTCCCGGTATCGCTGCTGTTGTTTTCGTCCGGCATTGTTCCCCGCTTCCGGGCGCGAAGTCCGTGCCCTGGCACAGGCACAAGTTTGACACGACGCGCCGCAATTGATAAACTGGTATTCTACAAAATAAAAGCCGGTTTCAAAGCCGGCTTTTTGATGTAGAGCTTGCAGTTCAAGCCCTCTTCGTCTAGCGGTTAGGACGCTGCCCTTTCAAGGCAGAGATCACGGGTTCGAATCCCGTAGAGGGCGCCAATTTATGGAGTTGTGAAAATCAGGGGCAAAAAAATCCGCCCGAGCCCGCAACTCCCGCAGTTTCTCCGACGGAAAATTAAATTTTAATTTTATTTTCTGCCCGCCTAAAAGGAAGTTCGAACCGATTTTTCTCATTATTTGCAGATTATCGGCTGGACTTCCTGAAACCGCCGACTCTCCGACGACAATACAGAGCTCATAGAACCTTTTCAACGGTTCGTTCCGCGTACTCTCCTCCCGCGCAAAAGCTGCGAGTTTGTTTTCAATTTCCTTTTTTTCATCGACCAATTGGGCCTTCTTGTGGGTGTACTCGGGCCGCGTCAGGGAGCCTTGCAGTACCATATCCAGCAACTTGCCCAATTGGTCGTTAAGGATAACCAACTTATCTCGCAGATTTTGGGCGGCTTCTTCCCCGGCCTGGGCCGCCTTAGTTTTATCCTTTTTTATGTTATCAAGAGCATCGGCGGCCAGGGCCGGGGGTAAGGAAACTCCTTTCAAGATTTCCCGTACCTGGCGGTCGGCCTCCTCCTCGCGGGTATAGCGCGCGGGACAAGGGCTCTTCCGTTTGGTGCAGCGCAGATAGTTGTGGCCCTTTTGGGTCTCGGTGGTGATGAAGCACCCGCAATGTTCGCAGTGAAAAATGCCCCGGTAAACGTAAGGTTTGAACCCCCTCTGCTTAGGCTTACTCTTATTTTTAAGAAGCACCTGGCATTTTTCAAATACGTCCTTTGAGATTATGGGTTCGTGCTTGGCCTCGTAAACCTCGCCGTAGTAGCGCATAACGCCGTAATAGATAGGATTGCGGAGAAAGTAATGGCAGTTGCCAATGGACAGCGCCTTCTTTTGATTGCGCCCGACAAGCCCGGACGAGTTCAGGAACTGCCGGAGCTCTCGTATCGAGTAATTGCCGGTGGCGTACAGTTCAAAGGCTTTCTTGATAAGCGGCGCGCGCTCCTTGTCCACATAGATAGTGTGGTTTTCCTGGTTGTTAAGGTAGCCCATCGGCGCCCAGGAAGGCCAGATACCGTTGCGGAGTTTTTGGCGCAACCCTCGCTTTACGTTCTCCGAGAGATTGTCCACGTAATACTTGCTCTGCCCAAAAGCGATGGAGAGCATGAACTTTCCCTGCGGCGTGGGGTCGAACCAGAAGGTAGGGAACTTGAGCTTCGTGATCCTGCCGGTATCCACCAGGTAGATGATGCGCCCGCCGTCCACGGAGTTGCGGGCCAGCCGGTCCGGGTGCCAGGCCACTATGCCGTCGGCCGCGCCCTGCTCAAGCTTAGCCATCATCTCGTTAAAGACCTCGCGGCCCGGCTCTTTGGCGGTCTTGCTTTCCACGAATTCGCGGGCAATGGGCAGCCCCTCCTTATTGGCGTACTCGCGCAGCTCCACCAACTGCGCCTCTATGGACAGAACTTGCTTGTCCGCCTCGTCGGTGGATTTGCGCGCGTAAAGAAAGTACCGCATATTAGACTTCTCCATACCTTGCCTCCCCCGCTCTTAAGGCCGGTTTTGCCCAGCAGGGCGGAACCGGACTTAAGTGCGAATTCTTCAACTCCCCGCCGCGGGTAAGGCCGGCCAGGCGCAGCAGCGCTGGGCCGGCCGCACCGGCGGCCATAAGGAATTAAAATCGGTTCGGTAAACCGTTCCTCGGTTTACCAGCGCGTAAGCGCTGAACTTCCTCTTAGGCGGGCAGAAAATAAAATTAAAATTTAATTTTCCGTCGGAGAAACTGCGGGAGTTGCGGGCTCGGGCGGATTTTTTTGCCCCTGATTTTCACAACTCCATAAATTGGCGCTGTTTTCAAGACATAGTTCGCACCTACTTTGCGCAACATCCCGAGGTAACATTATAAGTACCGTTTCAGCGCCCGTCCTGGGATCGAAAAGGTAGGCCGATCTTATCCGCGAGATGCCGCACGGTCGGCCACGCCGCGCGGCCGCCCATGCTTGCCGCGAGAAGGCGGTTCGCAGGGCTCCGGCACTACGCGCCGTCGCACCTGCTCCCAAGGAGTCCCGCACTTATTAACACCCCCTTTGCGCGGCCGGCCGGCTACAAACTGGCCTTACCCGGCCGCTCCCGTCCGCCTTCGGCGTCCGTACAACGCAGAAAATTATTTCCCGCGCCCATAAATCTAAGATGCAGAACACCTTTCGGCTGTTTTTCCCTGCTGTTAAAATCAGGAGCGGACGGCTTTTCCCTTGGGGTGGGTTAGGGGCTGGAAGAAAAGCCGTCCGCTAAATTTTTCACCGACTCGGTTCCCACGAGATAGTCCGCCCACCGTCACCTAACACCTCAGCGACGATCTTCGGCAATTCCAGCATGGTGTGGGAGCCTTTCAAAACGAAATAAGCTGCCCGACATTCGGCATATGCCGTTATTTCCGCTTCAGGATCGGAGCTGACCACAATGACCGGGAACTTAGGCTTCCCCCCTTCCGTCTTGAGCGCCGCACACACAGTTACCGCGTCGCCATCCTTCAAATGGAAATCCAGCAGAATGCAATCCGGCCTGTGCTTTTCAGCCAAGCGAACCCCGTCTTCGCAACTGGCCGCGACGTGGACATCGTAATCTGTCAACAACCGCTTAAGCAGCCTGTGCCAGAACAGATCATCGTCGATAACAAGTATTTTCTTTTGTGTCATAACCCCTCTGGACCTAACACCGATAGTTTAGTGCCGTTGCGGTACTATGGAAGGGTGAAAATGCGGGAAGAGGGAACTGCAAATATTATAGATGATTAATGTCTTGTAGTCAATATTGATATATTGTCTGTGCGGATATTCTGTCCTTGGCACATTATCCATATAATGTCTCTAGGACAAAAACATGGAAAAGAGAATGAACATCATGCTTGGCTCAAAAGTAAAGGCTTTAAGAAAGCAGGCGGGGCTGACCATCAGCCAGCTCGCGGAACTGGCCGCCATGGACAGCGGCTTCCTCAACTATATCGAAAACGGCAAGAAGGCGCCCAGCCTGGACACACTGGGCAAAATTGCCAAGGCGCTCAATGTCTCCATGTCGGAGATATTCTCAACCCATGCTTTTAAGCCGGAAAACCCTTTTGACTACCAGGTAACCAATCAAGTCAGGGCTATCCTGCACGGCAAATCCAAGGAAGAGAAGGACAAATTCCTGGCAGTGCTGAAAGGTCTGAAAAACAGCGAAATTTTATCCGCCATACACAAGATTATGCGCACCGCCAACCGCACCGGCCGCTTAAATCCAATAGCCTAACCCTTGGATTCAACCTCAAAGCAAGAGGCCGGGCTTATTTGCCCGGCCTCTTGCTGTTACGAACACTTCTAATAGGTATCTGCACCTATTATAGCCGCTGCATCATCAACGAGGTTATCATAATGTAAAACCAACACGCCGTCATTCTTATGTTTGTCCCGTCTAAGGCGATAGGTCTTTGCAGAATAATCTTTCCGTGTTCCGGAAATGACCGCGAAGTGCATCCTCGAACTATCATAGTCGTTGAACTCGTCAGGCAGAGCCGTTCCAGGCTTCTTCGCGCTTTTAAAGACCTCACGTAATGAAGAGTAATGCGAATCCAACCAAGACTTCCAATCGTCAATCTGCTCTAGCCCCTTCCGGCATGTCTTTCCAAAAGCGCCCTTAGCCAGGATGCTTTTGCGAACCGGGTCTTCCAACTCGACGAACAGGAACTCATATCCGCCGGAACCACCCCCGACTAGAAGATAGTCGGCAACATGAGAATTGCCCAGCGGAAACTCCGGAAAAAGAAATGCCCCATGATGCCCGAACTGATATCTCTTCAGGATCGAACCCACGATGAAATACGCCTTATCGCTCTTTATGAACCGAAGCACATCTCGTTCCGCGCATTTTCGCTTCTCAAGCAGGCGACGGAATTTTTCCAACTTTTGGCGCAACTTTTCCTCGTCCTTCAACTCGACGACATCAAGATAGTTGTTAGGAAAGAGCTGTTGATTGTGCCGCGCGGCCCGCGGGTATTTCCGGAAGAGATTTTTTCGACCAATACTCCCCTTGATACGCTCACGACTCTTAACTTGAGCGAATCTTTTCTCTTCTTCGGGGAGCAAAGCGTTATAATCTCGCGGAAAAAGTTTCATTTAGCATCACCAGACTATTCGCCCTCGGGTTCAACGACCCGGCACACATTCTTCCCGCACACTTTACATTTACCCTTAAGGATCAGGTGCTTGCCTTCTATTTCCGCGGTTTCGAGGAAAATTTCAACGGAACGGGCGCAATTACCGCACCACACATTTGCGAGAATTCTGGCCTGGGTTTCCTGGGGAATCTGCTCCCATCTCTTTGCCGCCGCTGGAGTAAAGTGACACGGGTACCTAGGTGTCTTCATTTTGCATTCTCTCCCACCCAGTAATCAGCCAGGACTTCGGCCTGCTTCATAACAGTGTCTACCGCTTTCTGCTGCTTATCCGGCGGGTAGCCGTATTTATTCAGGGTGCGACGGACTATTACCATTAGCTTGGCACGGGCGCTTTCTTTCATCGTCCAGTCTATGGTGGCGTTCTTGCGGACTTTGTCGGCGATTTCGCGGGCGATGTTTTTCAGCGCGTCATCCCCTAAGTCCAGAACAGCGCTGTCGTTTACTTCTAGGGCGGAATAGAAAGCGAATTCGTCCTTAGTAAGTTTAAGTTTTTCGGCTAGGCCATCCACGGAGCGGATCTCCCTGGCGATCGAGATCAATTCCTCTATTATCTCGGCGGTGGATAAAAGGTTGTTCTGGTATTTCTTAATTGAGCCTTCAAGCATTTCTAGAAGGTTTTTGCCTTTTGTGATATTGAATTTTAGCCGCGCGCGGATCTCGTCGTTCAGGATCTTCTTCAAAAGTTCAACACCGAGATTTTTGTGCACCATCTCTTTTACATCCTGCAGGAATTCCTCGGATAGCAGGGAGATGTCCGGTTTTTTTACCCCGGCAGCATCAAAGATATCGACAACCTCGGTTGAGGCTACAGACTGGTTTACAATCTGGCGGATGGCGGTCTCGTAGTTCTTTTTGCCATCGGTTTCACCATCGCCCTCAAATTTAACTAGCCGGGCGCGCACGGATTGAAAAAAGGCTATCTCGTCGCTCAGGTCAAGCGCGTCTTCGTGCGGGACGGCCAGGGCAAAGAGTTTCGAAAGGGCGGTAGACTCTTTAATAAAGCGGTCCTTGCCGTGTTCTTTGGCAAGAACGAATTCTTCCGTCTGGAGAATAAGCGAAAGCCTCTCGGACGTGCCAACGCTGAAAAACCGCATATAGTCGAAACCATGGAACATCTGGCGCACAACCTCTATCCTTTCAAGCAGCAGTTCCAGGGCTTTCTGCTGCGTTTCGGCGGGGTCGCCTTTGCCGCCCGAGCCGGCATAAAATGCCAAGGCTTCCTTAAGGGCACTGCCTATGCCGATGTAATCCACCACAAGACCGCCGGGCTTATCCAGGAAAACGCGGTTCACGCGGGCTATGGCCTGCATGAGGGTATGCCGCTTCATCAACTTATCAATGTAAAGGGTGTGTAGGCAGGGCACGTCAAAGCCGGTCAGCCACATGTCCCGCACAATAACCAGCCTCAGCGGGTCTTTGGGGTCCTTCATGCGCTCAGCCAGCATGCCGCGGCTTTCTTTGTTGGTCCTGTGATGGGCAGGTATAACCAGGCTGTCGGGATCTTCCGGGTCGAACTCCATTTTATCCGAGGAAGACGAAGTCATCACAACTTTCAGCGCCCCGGCTTTTAAATCCTCACTGTGCCACTGGGGGCGCAGAGCGATAATCTCATTATAGAGCGCCACGGCTATGCGGCGGCTCATGGCGACTATCATAGCCTTGCCTTCAAACACTTCTGAACGCTTTTCATAATGCGCCACAATATCCCTTGCAAGATTCTTCAGCCGCTCGGGGTGGCCGACAATCGCTTCAAGTTTTGTCCATTTAGCTTTGGCTTTCTGTGTTTCTGTGGCGCCATCGTCCGTCATTTCCTTTTCAAAATCTTCAATAAGCTTACGCCCATCTTCCGTAAGGTTAACTTTGGCCAGGCGGCTTTCATAGTAAATCTTGACCGTGGCGCCGTCGTCCACGGACTGGGCAATGTCGTATTTATCAATGTAATTGCCGAATACGGCCGGGGTGTTGATGTCCGTGCTTTCTACAGGAGTGCCGGTAAAACCAATAAAGGTGGCATTGGGGATGGCATCCCGCAGGTATTTGGCAAAGCCGTACGCCTTGCGCGTGCCGGTAACATTCCCCTCTTTATCCTTTGTATCAATAAATTTGGCCTCAAAGCCGTACTGAGTGCGGTGGGCTTCGTCCGCTATCACAACAATGTTGTGGCGGTCGGAAAGCTTGTCATATTCAGACTTGCCCCCCTCGGGGAAGAACTTATGGATAGTGGTAAACACTATGCCGCCTGAGGCCACTTTCAACAAAGCTTTTAAATTCTCGCGCGACTCCGCCTGTACCGGCTTTTGACCCAACAGGCTTGAAGAGGCGGCAAAGGTATCAAAAAGCTGCTGGTCGAGGTCGTTGCGGTCGGTAAGCACAACAATGGTAGGGTTGTTCAGGTTGCGGATCAGCTTGCCCGCGTAGAAAACCATAGAAAGGCTTTTGCCCGAGCCCTGCGTGTGCCATACAACGCCGGCTTTGCCACTTCCGGCTTCGGCGGCGGCCAGGCGCGTGCTCTCCAAAGCCTTGTTCACGGCGTAGTATTGATGATATGCCGCCATCTTCTTTACGGTTTCTATCTGGGTAAGGCCGGTCTTAGCGTCTATTTTCTTATCTTTTTCAAAAACGATAAAGTTGCGTATCAAATCCAGCAGGGTAGCCTTGCAGAACATCCCATTTATAATCACCTCAAGCTGGCTTACGTGGCCGGGCGATTCCTTTTTCCCGTCGATTGTTTTCCATGCCTGGAACCGGCTGAAGGGCGCGGAAAGGGTGCCGGCTTTGGCCTCCAAGCCGTCGGAAATAACGCAAAAAGCGTTATAAAAGAATAGCGATGGAATGACTATTTTATAGGTTTGTATCTGATCGTAGGCCTTTCTTATGGTAGCGTGGGCGTCGGCCGGGTTTTTAAGTTCAATCACCACCAGCGGCAGGCCATTTACATACAGAATCACATCCGGCCGCTTGTTCTGGTTGCGTTCAATGACAGTGAATTGGTTTATGGAAAAGAAGACGTTGTTTTCCGGGTTCTGAAAATCTACCAGCCAAACCCGTTCGCCGCGATCTTGGCCATCTTTGCGCACGGTAACGGGGACGCCCTCGGCCAGCAGCTTATGAAAAGTTTCGTTAGCGTCTATAAGCTGCGGGGAATACACGTCTAGCACAGCCTTTAAGGCTTCCTGCCGGGCCGTGGCAGGGATTTCAGGGTTCAGGCGCTCTATGGCCTCTTCCAGCGTGCTTTTTAAAACAACCTCGCCATAGTTTTCACGTTTTTCCGGCACGCCATAAGCGGGCGCTGGCTCGGCGGCAAACAGTCCGTCCTGCGCCTCCACGTCTGGCGCGATAGATGGACCGGGAATATAGGAATACCCAAGCCGCTTTAACTCGTCAAGCGAGAATGTCTCAATTTCGGATTCAGTGAATGCCGGCATCAAGGTAACATCGCTTTTATTCCGGATAGAAATACTTGGAAACTTTTTGACCTGTTATTTCCTGGGACCATACGACTGGAAATAGCCTCCGCTGCTTCAATCTTGGGCAGACCTGCGGCAAAGTATCCAGCACCCTGAAGCACCTTTTCAAGCTTTTCCCATGTTCCGCCGCGGATTAAATCCGGGTCGCGGTAGCCGGCGCGCGAAGTCAGTGTCGTAGGCACTCCCGGATAAGCCGCACACAAAGCCGTTATATCGCCGAAGAACCATGCCTCAAGCTCTTCTACCGCTATACGGTTTAAAACCTGGAAATTTACAGGTTGCGAGGACTTTGTGATAAGCCCTGCCTGGCTTGCGCCAGATTCCATCGCGCTCTTGATTTCCGCGCAATTCCCCCGGTCCTCGTCAGTAAGCACAACTATTTTCCAATCTGCCGGAAGCCAGCTTTTATAGCCGCGCAGGCGGTTAGGAAGCTTCTTCAGCAAATCCGACTTGCCGTTATACGGATGAATTTTAAATCCGACCCCGGCGGGCAGGATCTTCGGCAGAAGATTGTTAAGGGCGGCTTCTGCTGAAGGTTCCTCGACCAGGAATTCTATATGAGACGTCATAGTATTTCTACTTTTTCTCAGACTCAGGAGCGCCAGAATTTTTAAGCGGATCGCCGAATTCAAAATGGCCTTCCATCCATAAATCACCAAGCGACGCGCCAGCGTTCACAAACCCCCTGATTCCCTGCATGGCAGCGGCATTTTTGGCCTGGGTGTAACCGTTCTGGTCCCTGTACAAAATCCAAAGTTCCTTGGGATTTATTCCGCTTACAAAATAAGGGGAATGTGTTGTAATCATAAGCTGCGATGCTGCCGCAGATTTACGGCATTCTTCCGCCAACCCCACCAGCAGGCGCGGGTGCAGTTGGTTTTCAGGCTCCTCAATTCCAATAAGCTGCGGCGGTTCCGGATCATGCAGCAATGTCAGGTAGGCCAGCATTTTCAAAGTGCCATCCGAAGCGAATTTAGACAATATCGGCCTATCAAATGGGGCGTCCTTAATTTGGAGCAAAAGCTGCCCGTTTGGCATAGGGTCAGCATCAACTCTTTCTAGGCGGGGAATTCTGGCTGACAGAGTTTTCAATATTTCGTTTAACCTGTCGGGATATTGTTCTTTTAAGTATTGGATTACATTAGGCAGGTTGTCTCCGATGGAAGAAAGGCGCTCCTGCGGTCCGGCGTCAGGGGTTCCGCGGGTATTATCTGCGGTAAGATACGACAAATACCAACCGGTTATAAAACGGCGAAGCGCGCTGACACGTGGATGTTTTGCAAATTGGCCGAGGGTATTTACGGCCAGCATTTCGCGCGACTCCAGACTTTCCTCAATACGCGCTGCTGTGGCATCAGGCTCATCACCAGAAACGACTACTCCAGATCCATTTTTAAAGTTTAAGAACTTAAAGGGATAAGACGGTGCTTTACGCACCCACCGAAGCCACTCTTCCGCCACAAATGGGCCCTTCAGGTCTTCATCTATGGCCAGATGATAGGTGATAACAGGTGTTCCAGGCTTTTCACGGTATTTAATTTCAATAATGACCGGGCCGTTTTGGCCGCGGGTTCTTAATTCTTTAAACCGACCACGCTTATCCCAAGCCTTTCTCAATCCCACAGAAAAACACTCCGAGAGAAAAGCGAATACATCAAATATTGTGGACTTACCGCTGCCATTAGGTCCGAGAAAGACCGTTAAAGGCGTGAGACCGCGCAATTCGATATTTTTTAATGCTCGATAATTTACAACTTTTAAATATTCTATACGTGGAACGGCAGCATTCTGTTGTTTCGTGGGATTCATTAGAAACTCCTTGCAAATATTGTGCTATAGGCCAAGCTATTTCCCGGCATACCATTCTTCTGGAATTAATTTTTTCCCTTCCCGCCACACATCTACTTCATGAATACCGTCAATTTTCCCATATATACTCTCATCGGCATGGTCCAAGATAATACCTTGCCAGGCCCCTTTTGCATCGGAAACCGACTTCGCTATTGTCGAGAACATACTTTTCACGGCCTCAACATCTTCGTCTTTGTACTTATAATCCTTTTTCGTTTTCTTTTCGTCCCTACCTAACTTAGGAAAGTAGACTTGGCTCGGCTGATCGAAAATAACAAAACTAGGCACACAGGACGCAGCTTGCTCTAAAAAATACTCTTGAAGGGAGCACATTAAGGCCAAGTGAAAAGATACCCAATTTGAAGCACTCCCGACCTCAGCAAGATAGTGCCAATGGGCATCAGTACTTTGCACTGAAATATTAAGGTCTTTTACGCTAAACCGTGGAGACGTCTTACGATACCGATCCTCGACATCCAAAGTTTTCAGATGTTTAAGGACCCCCAGAGAAATCTGGGAAGTCGCCATATCAATGCGCTGTTGGACACCTTTCGGATCCACTGCCCTAAGCAATTCTTTTTGCTCTTTCTCAAGCATGGTGATTTCATTTTGAAATTCACCGCCATCAACAAGACTTTCAAATGTTTCCGCAGACGCCCTAAGGTGTCCCAGGAATAAAAACATGTTCTTTCGTTTCTGAAACTCCTCGCGAGCATTTTTATCCTTAGACAACAACAAATCAAATCGTTTCTGATAACCCGTCTTTTTATCAAGAAGCGTTTGCAATTCAACTTTAAGCCGCTCCTCTTCTCTTGCGAATGAAGTCGGAATTTCCGCAAGACTCTTTGCCTCACGCTCATATTTCTCGAACGCGGTGGAAATCTTTTTAAGCTCAGCTACACTACTGGGATGTTCAATGCCACCGCAGGCAGGGCATTTGTGAGGACCTGACGCGACGCTTTCCAGCCATTTGGAAATGTGCAACTTTTCAATTCTTTTCCCGACAGAATCTTTATATCCACCAAAACCATCCTTTAAACGCTCCAGATCTGAGAGCCGTTTTTTAATTCGTCCGATTTCACGACTCAATTGTTCTTCCTCAGCCTCAAGTTGCCCTATCTCGCTGTTAGCATTTTCAATGTCCGTGTACTTTGTTTGAGAGTATTCCGGTATATGCTCAAGTATTTGTTTTGTGGCCGCCATTAAATCATCCGGGGAACTGGCATTGGTTACAGCCTCACATGGTATCCCATATTCTTTTGCAACTTTGATATGGCCGAGCATATTCCCCATCCAGGAATCAGAAATTGACTTTGCCTTTGCCAATTCCCGTCTCAACTGATTAAGGCGCTTTTCCACCACCTGGAGACGTTGACGCGCTATTAAGATCTCCAAGGTCTCTGCGCCTAAAATATATGGAAACCAATTTCGAAGCCTTTCGCGATGTTCGTGGGAATGGGTTTTATAAAAGAGAATATTTTGATTCGCAACAATATCCTGATTTTGAAAAACCAAGGCCATTAAATCTCTAAAACCTAATCGCGCTTGATAGCCGCTTTCACCATCCCCAGTTCTAAAATACGGAACGGCGGAGATCGCATTCAGAATATTCTTCACACCATCAGAGGTTTCGTTCGGTCCCGTGATAGCAGGTGGAGCACTTATAGCGGCCCCGCGCAGGAGAAAGAAATCATTAGACGCCAAATTTTGCTGCGGCACTTTGCGGGCAATTAATATTTGCTCTGTTTCTGTCTGAAAAACAACCCCATACCAAGATGCATGATCCCGAATGGTATCTATTGGGATAAAACAATCGCTCGAAGCAAGACAATAATCAATGATGGGGATTATTGCGGATTTACCCGTACGCGATGAGCCCGTTATTACATTTACTTTTCCCGGCACAAAATCCACAGTTCTCGGGGGAAACTCCGCAGACTTAGGCCAAATTATTAAATTTGTGAGTTGGAATTTCATCAGAATACCACCTTAAGATATGCGGCAATTGTGTTAAAGTCGTGTTTTGAGAACCATTTCCCAAGTATCTCTGCTTTTCGTCCGTCTTTTTCGACACTTCCCCGCAAAGTTTTCCCTATCGGCGGACGTTTAACTAAGGCCTGTGCGTATAACTTGCCACTGTTAACGTCCCAAACTAAAAGTCCTTCAGTAATTGCTATATCGATAGCCGCCATAGTGTATTCCCGTTTATTCTTTACGCGCTCCTGAAGATTTAAAAGGAGATCTGAGTTTTTCGCGTCCTCAAAACCACGCACGTAAGACTGCAGGTCAGCTCTTCTATTACTTATTGGCTCAAGAAGTTTCTTGTTTGTTAATATGGCGCTGGCCACGAAATGCAAAAGACCGACAGGGGCATCACCATTCGGGTGTCCGGCACAGTATCCCTGCGTAAATCTCCAAAGGAGATAGGCCCCCACAATAGGGGTGTTCCAAATTTTTACTTCCTCAAGTATTTGCCCCAAAATCACACCTCTTTTTTACTACCGAATATGCTTTCCCAATCAGAATGCCACCCCAGAACAGGTTTATCTGCCAAAGCATGATATGTCCCGGGAATAGTAGAGGCAGGCGGTGTCATATCCCTAATTACCTCACTTCTGGATTTACATCGTGCCAGGAGCAATTGTCCTCGTTCATCTTCGGTTAAATTCTTTTGGGTAATTTTCAATTCCTGCATCTGATTTTTCCAAAATGCTATAAGTCTCGCCTCAAAATCTGTGGCGACACTTTCATCAATGGTCTCATCATCTATCCATTTGGCGCGGTTGACATCTGCTTTTAGGTAGTCAATCACAGCTTCAAGAATGTCGTCATCAGAAACACTTACTTTATCCAACTGCTCAACATATTTAGGACGTTTTTTAACCTGATCCTGAACTGCATCCTGCTTTAGCGGGTCCTGCAAAGTAAAATCAATAAGCTCCCGTGCACGAACACGTTCAAATAAAGTCACAAAACGATGGTCGTAGTCTTCCCATTTGATAATGGGCAATTCACGCGCAGCAATTTTTGTGGTGACCACCTGTTGAAGCCAGCCGTTAAGGGAATTTAAAACATATTCAACTTGTGTGTCGGCCACATGCTTGCGTCGTATCTCATTGCGGACTTCATCATAGCTTACGGCGCTACCCAGCTGAAGCTCGAAATTCAACACTATTTCTCTCAAAACCGCCACATTCTTATTGATTGCCGAGTCGTAATATTTCCATATCTCATGGTCTTTTGTTATGTCGTTCAATGTCGCTTTTGCAGAATTTACTGCCGTTTGAACTTCCTGCTGAGTTATTGCATCGCTAAACTTGGCAACAATTCCTCCCCGCACGGGATGATTGCAATATAGAACAAATTTGGTTTTACTTGCGTTAAGGGTCCCCTCATTTACAGCATCAATCCAGTTAGAGAATGTTTTCCATAAATTACTTGATCTGTCAGTTAAGGGATTCCCTGATATTGACGATTTGTCTTCTTCGGAAATCGTCTCGCCATTGCTGCTGCGTGTTGCGACATCCCCCAAAAGTTCAACGCACACAATATCACCCGGACCACCCTTCAAAAGATGGCACAATGCGCGTGGCAGTTGAAGGACATACCCTAATAGTTGCCCTGGGGCATTTGATTCCATTTTATTCCACCCGTAGTATTATCAGCATAACTATCACAGTTTTACCCTGATTTCACCAGACATAAGTTTAGGCAGTATTGTGTCTCGCGTTTTTGAGAGTGTGCGGATTTGTGAATTGTTCCCCTCGATTTTATCCCAGACATGCCCGGCATATTCCGAAAATTGTTGCAGCAATTCAGCCGGCGGCATTTGAAAATCAATCTTCTCAATGTCGGACGGAGCCAGGGAAGGGTACGTGGTGGTAGATGCTTCGGCAATGATGTCGAGGAATTCTGTCATTTCTTTTTGCGTCAACAGCACATAAAGAAAATGGGGGTCTATTTTGTGACAGGAGATTACGACAAAGCCTGTTGAAGCAATGGTGTTGGGGGCAACTTTCTTCAAAATACCATAATGCTTTTGAATCGGCCGGACCATTGAAACAACAATGTCATTCTTCTGAACAAATCTTCTGGCTCTGCTTGGCGCGTCTTTAAGTTGAAGATGTTGATACTCACTGATTCGACCTTCAGTTATGGAGCCTGTATCCAAATAGTCTATCTCTTCAAATGGATAATCCTTATCAATGCTTTTCCCGTTAATAGTTGCGACTTCACCAACGGTGGTTGTTTTCCACCCTATGCGGGCTTCCTCCACAAACATTTTGCGCCAGAGGGTGGAGGCCATGCCTTCTAAGGTTTTGTTTTGGCGGTGGAGGAGGTCTATTTTGTCGTCCAGGCTGGAAAGCACGGTGGCAATGGATCGTTGCTCTGGGAGTGGCGGGAGATTTAGGAATAAAGTATCAAATGCTTCTCTCGGCACCCGTTGACGTCCGGAGGTTCCATGAAGGTTAGCCTCTGCAAAATCCCGGACATCAGAAAAGCGGGATAAATAAAAAACAAAACCGGTGTCTGAAAGGCCTTCTTTCCCTCTGAGAACGTGAAATTCCGTAGAGCCGAAACCCTTGCCCTCTGAAAGATTACGCACCTGACATATTTTCCCGTTTTCAAGACAAGGCGTGATGCGCGCGAAAAGAGTGTCGAAATCCTGAAATTTGGTGCCGGACCCAGTGAATTGTTTTACGACTGAAGCGGAACAGAATTTATTGCCATCCTGTAAATCGGCCATCTCCACAAACGAATGGCTGACCGCATGATTAAGAGTTACTTTGGGAGCGATTTGAACGAAATCAGAAAACCGGTATTCTTTCCACGCACGGCCACCAGCGCTTTCGCGAGATGTTTGAGAATGCGTTTGCCCGGCTTGTTGCCGGGTGGAATCTGCTTTTTTATTCATTTCAATCGGCACGCCGGTTTCTTCCTATTACTACCACTTTAATTGTGCCGGCGGTTTTTCCTTCGGCGTCCTGGTATTCGCCGTCGCAAGCTGGTTTTTGCGGTTCGTGGATAACGTCAACGCTCTTGGGGTTGCGAATTTCTTCGTACCCGCCTTCATAGCCATCGGTCAAAACTGGCATGTCGCCGGAGAATCGCTTAAGCGCTTCTATCAATTCACGGACTTTCATTTGGTCACCACCAGCTTGGCCAGGTTCTTGCGAATCAATTCATTCAACCGCACTTCTTCCTTCATCTGCTCGTCCAGCTCGGCCTTTAGTTTGCCGAAGCGCTCGGCGAAGTCAAAATCATCTTCCTCATCGGGCAGGCCGATATAGCGGCCGGGCGTAAGCACATAATCCTTTGCCCGGATTTCCTCCAACGCTACCGACTTGCAGAAACCCGGCACATCCGCGTAGCCATCGGTTTTGTTGTGCCAGTGGTGGTAGGTTTCGGTTATCTTGGCGATATCGGTTTCGGTAAAGTCCTTTGTCTTGCGGTTTACCAGATAGCCGAGGTTGCGGGCATCTATGAACAAGACTTTATCCAGACGGCCCTCTTTGCGGCGCGAAAGGAACCAAAGACAGGCGGGGATCTGGGTGTTCAGGAAAAGCTTGGGCGGAAGATTGACGATACAATCCAAAAGGCCGGCCTCAATAATTGCTTTGCGGATTTCCCCCTCGCTGTTGGTTTTGGAAGTAAGCGACCCCTTGGCAAGCACAAAACCGGCCATGCCTTTGGGCGACATGTGATAGATGAAGTGCTGTATCCAGGCGTAGTTGGCGTTGCCGGCAGGCGGAACGCCGTACTTCCAACGGGCGTCGTCTTTTAAAAGCGCGCCGGACCAGTCGGAATCGTTGAACGGAGGATTGGCGATAATGAAATCGGCCTTGAGGTCTTTATGCGCGTCGTTTAAGAACGAGCCCTCGTTGTTCCACTTGATATTTGAACTGTCTATGCCGCGGATGGAAAGATTCATCTTGGCAAGACGCCAGGTGGTCTGGTTGGACTCTTGGCCGTATATGGAGATCAGGTCGGCGGGATTGGGAATTACGCCTTTGCCTTTCTTTTTGTAGTGGTCCTGATGCGCCGCAATAAACTTTTCGCTCTGTACGAACATCCCTCCGGAACCGCAGCAGGGATCGAATACCCGGCCTTCGTACGGTTCAAGCATTTCTACCAGCAACTTAACCACGCTTTGGGGCGTGTAGAATTGTCCGCCTTTTTTGCCTTCGGCAAGGGCGAACTGGCCGAGGAAATACTCATAGACCTGTCCGAGCATGTCCCGCTTTTTAGCCTCTTCGGTGCCAAGAGCGACGGTGCCGACAATATCTATAAGCCCGCCCAGGCTGGCGCGGTCCAGGTTCTGCCGGGCGTAAACTTTAGGAAGAACACCCTTAAGCGAAGGGTTCTGGCGCTCTATGGCTTCCATGGCTTCGTCCACAAAGCCGCCGATGTCCACTTTTTTTCCGTTCTCCAGGAGAATCTCGGTTTTTTTAGCGTTGTCTGAAATGCGCTCCCAACGGGCTACGGGAGGAACAAAGAAAACCTTTTCCGCAGTGTATTCATTAGGGTCTTCGGGATTGGCGCCTTCGTAGTCACCCTTGCCGGCAACAAGCTTTGAGTGCAGAACTTCAAAAGCGTCGGAAATATACTTCAGGAAAACAAGGCCAAGGACGACGTGCTTATACTCGGCGGCGTCCATGTTTTTGCGCAGCTTGTCCGCGGACTGCCAAAGGGAAGCCTCAAAGGACTCCTGTTTTTTTGCCTTACTGTCGGTTTTCGCGGTTTTGGGCATTTTATCTCCGAAAGATCACCAATAAAAACGATGGTTTTATTAAAAACCCTTTAATTAATAATTATATTGCTTTGCGCAACAAATTGCCATGAGAGTTATCTGGCACTCGCAAGGCATGGGAATAGTATAGGACATCAACGCGACAAGGGCGTGACGCGTTGGGAAGGGGATTTTTGCTACGTCTTGGGGAAGGGGCTTTCAGATTTTTCCCGCCCCCCATCTCCCTATTGGATCATCCCCGTATTAGCAGCCTCGGCATACTTCCGAAGGTCCGGAGAAATATTCTTCCCGGCCTTTAGAAAAGCGCCTATAATGCGCTGAACTTCGGCGGGATAATACCATTTAGCATGCCCAAGACCATGCAAAGCGCTTCCTCTGCAGGCGTCATGCTCCAGGGCCAGGGCTTTTTCCATTACCGCAAGGCAGGCGGCGTCCACTTCCGGTTTTTCCAGCTTTCCGCCGGTGGCTGGAAACGCGACAATGTCCCACACCATATAACAGATACTGTTGAGCGGATTTCCTTCGACCTTGGCTAAATGGGAAAGTTCCTTAGAACAGCGATTAAAAAAACAGTCCCGGTAAAGCAGGTAGATAGCATCTACCGTTTCCAGCCTTTCCTTGAGCGGGAGTGCTTCATCCAGCAAGCAGAATAACTCGTTGGAATTGCCTGGGTCGAATAGATACCAAAGCCCATCCTTGAGCTGGCGATTGGAGTACCCCTTCAATAGTTCTCCACTTTCGGAGAACAACTTGCGGAGATACTGAAGCGAGAGCGCAGGAGGCGGTTCGGGAGGGGCATTCTTATAGTCGTAATACCACGGCTCGGGCCCTTCGGGCTTATCGAACCTACCTTTAACCCATTCTTTGAAATTAATATCTGGCATTATTCAGTCCGCGCCGGTAAGACTCAGCCATTCTCCTTTCTCTCGATAGAGCACCGATGAGGCTTTTTCGACGAAAGCGACATCTATGCCGTCATGATTGATTGGCGGCGGGGTCGGCCCGCCATAGCGTTTGTGATGCTCAAGGATATAATCCTTCCCGACAACACTGATCTCGCAAGAATATCCGATCTTCCCCTCGCCTCTTCCCTGTAGATAATTTTTATCCGGCGTGGCAGGAAACACGAACATATCCTTCTCAGAACCACCCCAGAACACAAGGATAGACGAGACCTGGCCGGTAGAACAAAGGACAGCCCAGTCCTTTTGGCCTTTCCTGGAAAACTCCCCATGGATGACATTGTGAGGATGTGTGCTTAAAAATATCTGTGGAACAGTACACTGTCGCTTTACAAGCTCAACCTTTATTCCGGCGGGAAGTTCAGGAAAAGCGTCCGGGGAAAGGCGCCGCACCTTAGCGTTAGCTTCGTCCCATATATCCGGACCTTGCTCGTAAGTAACAAGCGTTCTATCGGCCTCACCGATTGCATCGGCTGCCCCCTGTGGGACTGAAGACTGCACCCGGGCCGCATTCTCCGGCGCGGTAGTCGCAAGTCGATAAAAAACAAAAATCGCTGCCCCCATCACCATCGCAAGAGCGGTTGTCACTAATATTAAACGCTGCATGTCATTTGCCCTCCGCCACCTCTGCCCGACGCTTCCTGTCCCCGTCCCGCAAGCAGGGATAATTTAATCCGCGTTGGTCAGTTGGTATTTCCCCTCTTTATTCAACCGCGGCCCCCAAAAGGCGACCTCCCCGTCCGCACTCAATGTGTAGATCCCGTCCTCCGTCCCGATGAAAAGAGAATCCCCCACCCGCCGGACGACGTTTATTACCGCCGGGACATCGTAAACGGAAATCTCGCCGGAAGAGATGTCGTAAGCCGCCAGGCCGCCCGATCCCGGCGCCCCTTCGGGCCGGCCTATCAGCCCCATCCACACTTTTCCCTTCTCCGCCATGAGCGTAGAGCAACCCCAGTTGCTGGTTTTGGAGGAATAAAGGATCTCGTATTTGCGCTCTTTCATGTCGAAGTAACCGATCCCGCCCAGGCCCGTATAGCCTTCGCTGTCGTAAAAATCCGGGCAAAGCCAGATGCGCCCGTCCAACGCCTGGAAAGAACCCAATCCATTATTCATCTTGAAATCCCGGTCACCCGGGCGGAAACGCTCCAGCGTGGCTTTATCCGGGGACGGCATCGGGTAGAAGCGGCATTTACCGGCTTCAATCTCAAAAACACCATGCGCGTTCCTTGGCGCGTTCCAGGCCAAGAACCGGTGCAGCGAAACGCTGGACAGTTCCACTATATGCGAAGGCAGCTCCCACCGCTCGAAAATGCCGTCGTATCTGTCCGGCAGCCACGCCTCCCTGCCCGTGGAATCGGTCTCGCATTTTCCGGAGTACCCCACCCGCCAGGCATCCCCGTTCTCGTATCTCTGCCTCTCGCATTTATCGTAACCTTCCATATAGGCCGTCGAGGAAATCGCCGTAAGCTTTTCGAAAGGGATATCCGCACAGGGGTCGGCAGCACGGAAATACTTCTCGCTGGTTTTCCTGATCGCGGCCCAGTTTTTCCCGTTAAAGACGTATATCGCGTCCGGGGAATACATCCGCAGGAGACCGCCCTCGCCTTTGGCTAGGGCCACCAGCGAGATTTTGGTCGCGCCTATCTCCGTAAGCACCTCGGCCTTCTGGGCCTCTATCCGGCCGCCCTTCAACGGCGCCCTGATAACCATTCCCTCTTTGTCCACGGCGCCGCCGAAGAAGAGGTCCTGCCCTGAAGGTTCTATTGCGCTGACATTCATTTTTTTCGACGGGTATTTCGTCGCGGGAGAATCCGCGGACAGGTCGAAGAAATAAGTGTCCCTGGCAATGTCCATCCCGTACATATCCTGCTGCAGCACCGTAATGTGGTCCCGTCCGAAGTCGTTGAGAGTGACGGTCTCCGCGTCGCTGCGGAGAACTATAATTGGCTTTACTAAAGTGTTAGAAGAAGTGTTTACCAGGAAAAAGCCGTAGAGCATACTATGCCAGCCGATTTCGCTATTCTGCGCTATAACATCCGCCACTGAATAATCACCCGAGAGCGGGCGGAGCCCACGTATCCAGAACCAGTTCAACTCCGGGTGCTCCTGTTTGATAAAGGACGTTATCCCATAAGCGTTAGTAGTAGTTATCTCCACGGCCTGGGCTTCACCAGCAGCGCACAAAAGAAATGCAAGGCCGAACGCACCAAAGATATGCCGCAGCCTGACGCAGACGGCCTTTGGCTTTTTTACATTATTGCGTTTCAAGGTGTTTAATTTCCGCATATCTAAGCTCCCTGTTCTTGGCATAGTAAATGATATGGAAATTAAGCACACAAGTTTATTTCTGTCGTTTAATCCAGTCATATGCGTTGTAATTGCCAAAGTTCACGCTGCGAGAATAGCTTACTCAGCCGCCAGCCTTTACCCTTTTCCCGCTATAAAATTCTGCAATTAGAGCTGCCGCTAGGGCGACTGCGCTTGGCATGTAATAACTGCCGACTGAAAAGGCTGTAAGCACGCAAAATACTGCTAGTAAAATAATTGAGATTGCCCCGACGATGCGCCTGGTCTTAATATTAGGAATAAGAAAGGGGAGGCAAGCTAGCAGGATAGGGATAAGCAACGGCCGAGCCGCGGAAAGCCCCCGAGTTTTGTACCATGACGTCCTTGAATAGTCCGGTGCAGTCTGAATACTACTATGAGCATGGGAGAAGGAGCTTGAAACACTTACGCTCTTAACCATGGGCGCAAACAGAATATACGCCGATATTCCTATCGCCCACAATGGCCCGATCATCCAGACACCTCGTCTCATATCGTTCCCTTATTTACCTGGAACAGAGGCCTGCTCATTCCGTGCAGGCATGGTGCTCCCGGATTGAAAAAAGTCTCTTAGCCTGGCCTGCTCCGGAGTATAACTGTCTACGTTGACGGATTGCGCAGTTTCCAGGATGGGCTCAATACGAGGATTAGTTTTAGACGAAGGCTCGTTCATTGACCCGGCAGAGGCATTCTTTATAACCGTCGAGCCGGTCTCTGCCGGTATATTGCCCGGATGAAAGTACTTGAAGCCCAGAAATCCTACAAGGCCAATCAGGACACAGACTAGAAAATATATTGCGAGTTTTCTCATTATTCCCCTAAGCCTAATCCAACTATATCAAACAAAAAGACACTGGCATAGTTCCAGTGACTTACGGAAGGATCTCACAGTTCTCCCGGGTGGGTAAATACGCCGTATCATAAATGGGCGGGGACAGCATAAGGCGGGCCAGGCCGGGGGCGGCGGCGCCTCCCGAGCGCAAGACGCTACCGGCCTGGCCCTC
>Ga0209417_1001730_pt1 | contig 38515 bp, 45 predicted proteins | sample RifGroF2_FD_184002 | JGI IMG/M metagenome (GOLD analysis project Ga0209417, IMG submission 184002) | Groundwater microbial communities from Rifle, Colorado, USA - Groundwater F2 (SPAdes) (version 2) | ecosystem: Environmental > Aquatic > Deep subsurface > Groundwater | place: Rifle, Colorado... | reverse complement strand
TAGATGGTTAATTTTCATAATATAATTAATATAATGATTTTTAAGTATTAACATATCGCACAGGTAAATTATTTTTTATGAACGAACTGGAAGCCGGTCAAAAAATACGTTTAAAGTTTAATACATCTTCTCTGCGCTCTGAATCAATAACATGCGTTGTTAAATGGTTTGAAGAAGACAGGGTTGCGCTTGTTTTTCCTGACGATTGCCCGCATCTTAAAAAAAACCTGCCCGAAGGCAAAGAGCTGGAAGCTGTAGTTTATACTGATTCGGGCATCTATGCATTTGACTCAATCGTAATTAACTCGCCGCTTGAGCATGATTTTGTTATAGAAATCCCTGACGAAAAAAAACGTATTCAGAGAAGAGATTATATAAGAGCTCCTTTTAACCTGAAATTTGTTTTATCAAAAGATGCTTTGAAAGACGGAATAGAAATTGAAACAAAAACCATCAATATTGGCGGAGGCGGAGTCAGGTTTTTAGTTAAAGACGAACTAAAAACAAATGATATTTGGAATTTCACGCTTTACATGCCGGACGGAACAGTGGCAAAAGGCAAAGGAATAATTCTTTATTCCTTTTTACAGGGAAAATTAGTAGTATCAGTAATAAAATTTGTTGATATAAGCGAAACAGACAGAAACAGAATTATAAAAAAATGCTTTGAAGAAGAAGTTAGAAATTTAAAATTAAAAAAATTAACAGGTTAATAAAAAACTTATTTTAAAATATTTTTACAAAGATAGTTTAAAATTAGGTTAAATAAGGCATAATTATATACAATCAGTTATAATAAATAAATCAGATCAAAAATGAGTAATCAGAATGAATGAAACAGCAACGGTCGAAAAAATAAAAAATAAAATAGAAAAAATGCAAAAAGGCGGCAATATTTCAAAAGCAATTGAAATGTGCCGGTCTGCGCTGCAAAACGACCCTACAAACGCTGATCTTCATATAAGACTGGGGGATTTATATCTTGAAAAGCATCTTGACATTTATCAGCCCAAACAATTTTTAGATGACGCTATTTTAGAATACCAGCGAGCTTTGGAATCAAATTTAAATTCGGCGGAAATTCACTATAAACTTGGCTGCGCTTATTATTACAAAGGAGAACATGAAAAAGCTCTAAATCATTTCGCTATAAGCATTGAATACGATAAAAACCATTCAGACGCTTATTATATGAGCGCAAAAATCTTTTCTAAAAGGGACAGAATTACAGAAGCAATAGATTATCTTGAAAAAGCCGTACAAAGCGGCGGGCTTAAAAATTCACGCGCACATTACCTTTTATTTAAACTCCTAAAAACAAGAGAAGATAAAGCAGATAAAAATACTTTAAATATCGTCAAAAATTTGTTCTTATCAATATTTAAACTTGCTTTTGACGAAAAAGCCCAACAAGAAATTTTTACAAAACTTTCTTATTTAAAATTTTTCCCTGTATTTTTTCAAGGGTATTATCTTGAAAAAACAAGAAGTGTTTATCAGGCTATAGACCTTTATATCGAAACCATAGAAAAAGCCCCCGGCTTTCTGCTTTTATACCTGCACCTTGGAAATGCTTACAGACAAATAGGTCGCCTTGAAGATGCCGTAAATGAATACAAAATGGCGATATGGCTTGATCCTACACATGTTACAGCGCATAAACTCCTGTGTTCTATCTATGAAGAGCAGGGAAATTATGACAACGCTATTGAAACTTACGGCAAATTAATAGAAATGAATCCGAATGATGCCATATATCACAGCAATTTAGCCAATATTTATTATTTAAAAGGCGATATTAAATCAGCTGTGTCATATTATCAAACAGCAATCTCTTTAAACCCTAATAAAAACTGGACAAGCATCATTGCGCAAACACTCGGATATATTTTCCACGAGTCAAAAGAAAATTTTGATGCGGCAATAAGCGCGTATCAAAGTGCTTCTCTTTTAAATCCGACAGATGTGGATATTTATATAAGTCTTGGAAGTGCTTTTTATGACAAGGGTGATTACGCTAACGCTCTTGCCACTTACAGAATGGCGCTTGAAGTTGACCCGAATAATGCCAGAATTCATTGTAATTTAGGATTTTTGCTGTGGGGTAAAGGCGTGATTGAAGAAGCAGTCAAAGAATATGAAAAAGCAATTAAGTTAGACCCTAATTATGATATAGCTTATAACAATTTAGGCGTAATTTATCTTGATGATTTGGGATATATTCAGGAAGCAATTGACAACCTCAAAAAAGCAATGGAAAGTAATACTCAATATGCGCTTGCGAGTTACAATTTGGGCAGGGCAATGGCGATTAAAGGCGATAAAATAGAAGCCGCAAGGCTTTTTCAAATAGCTATGGATTTAAATAATCAGACTAACGAAATGGATCAGCGCGAAATTAAAGTAAAAATTCAAGAATTATTTGAATAAAAGGAATTATTTAAATTAAATGTTTGGCTTTATAAAAGAACTTGGCAAAATTGACGTTGAATGCAATGATAACAAATTCAGAAGCTATGTAAAAAGTGTTGAATCTGATTATATTCTTATAGATTTTTTATTTAATAAAGGAAGTGAATACAATATTCCGGCAGAAAATTGGATTACGGTAAATTTTAAAGAAAAAGCCGGTATTTATTCAGGAAATTGCCAAATACTCGGCAGGGATAATTCAAAACTACCCGGGCTTAAAATTTCTTATCCGACTGATATTAAATTTGTCCAGCAAAGAGAATATGTAAGAGTTCCGCTCAAATTAAAAGCCGAAATAGTTGTTTTCCCTGAAATTGAAGATGAAGAAATTAAAGTTCAAGAAATAAACACTCTTGATATAAGCGGTTCGGGATTTTGTTTTATTTCGGAAAAACCGCTGGAAAAACATTCAAAAATAATTGGTGTTATTTATCTGACAAATCCCGCCGAAAAACCTATTGAAATTTCATTAAAACACGTTTATTCCAGAACTTTTTTTGCTAATGGCAAAGAAATGTACAAAAACGCTTTTACTTTTAATGAGCTTGAAGAAAAATTACAAGATAAAATTCTTAAGGAAATTTTTCTTTACGAGTTGGAATTAAGAAAAAAAGGCATATAAAAATGCGGTTTTCACCGCATTTTTATATATATTTAATTAAATCTACTTAGCAGCTTTTGGAGCAGCGACTTTTACGGCGATAGTTTCAAGGTTTCCAAGAGGCTGAACACCCTCAGGAAATTCTATCTGCTGAATAGTTAAAGAATCTTCATAATTTTCTAATGTTGAAATATCAACTTTAATTGTTGAAGGAATATTAGAAGGCAAACATTCTACTTCAATTACAGAAATATTTGATACTAGAACTCCGCCTGCTTTTATTGCTGCAGAATCACCGAAAGTTTCAATAGGAATAACCATTTTTACTTTTTGATCTGTTTGAATTCTCTGAAATTCAACATTAAGCACTTTATCGCTGACAGGATCAATCTGTACTTTTTTTACAACAGCTTTATAGGCTTCTTTTTCTACTTTTAATTCAAAGATAGCATTTTTATCTTTTCTGTAAGCGGCAATAAATTCTTTAACATCCATCTGTATTGACACTGAATTCATTCCTCCACCGTAAATGGTAGCGGGAACAAGTCCTTCTGCTCTTACTTGTCTTGGATTTAACGCTGTATCTCTTTTCTTTGCATTCAATAATGACATTTTTTTCTCCTTTTTATATAAAAATATCAGTTTATTTTAATTCTTATCTACATAAATAATACAACAAAAAAAATTAAGTCCATAGAGTGATTGTCATTTAAAGAATCTGAAAATTTTTACATTAATTTTTTTGTAAAACTACTTTATAATGATTTATATTACTTTATCTAAGGTCAAAAATGCGCAAACAAAAAAACAAAAATTTTATAAAAATAACTATAAATGCTAAAAAAGGGCTGGGTATTATTGAATTTTTATTAGGTATTTTAATGATAGCAATTCTTTCTGCCTTAATGATTCCGGCTTTAGTTCATAAATCAAATGATTCTCAAAATAGACCTGTTCAAAACATATCTACCCCGAATAAACCTGTATACCAAAACACCTATACTGATGATTCTCAAAACTGGAAACTACTATATCAAAAAGCTTATGCTGATGCTTCGCAAATCTGGGGACAATTGTACAGCGAAGGTGTTCTAAATCAAAGACAGGGGTGGGGTTCAGAACAGGCAAATTACCATAATTTCACACAGTTTATGAATAAATTTAACATTTTAAAACAATGTAATTCCCCGAATAATGCTGATTGCTGGGCAACAAACGAAACCTCCGATGTAATTTCAGGACACCCCAATTCTTCAGGCGACCGCTGTTTTGTTGATTCTTCAGGACGCTCATGGTGCGAAGCTTCTTCTTTAGGATGGTTTGTAGTTGATGTTAACGGACTTAAATCACCTAATCAATTCGGAAAAGACAGATTTATTTTTTATACAATTTTAGGCAATGATATAAACACTTCCGGTATTCCTGACAAAATAGTTTATGACAATGATTATAATGCTATAGACAGAAATAAATGCCCAAATCCGCCATGCTATTACAAATCATGGCTTTCTCAATAATTATAATAAAATTAATCTATTATTTTAAATTTTTTGAAAAATCGGTTTTATTTATTCTGTATGCCGCATAAGCAAAGATACAAGCAATATAAATAACTACTATTATACTGAAAATAACACTATAGGACATTTTAATTTCCCTCTTTTAATTTTTTTATTATGCTTTCTATTTTATCATCTTTTCTAAAATAGGTATCCAGAAAAAAGAAAATAAAAACACTCCCTATAGGAATTAATATCCATTTAAAAATACTATCGGGGACAAACAGTAAACCAAGAGTTCCGGCAGATGTAGCAATAAATATAGTCCACATATTATTTTTGGCTAATAGCAAATATGAAAGTTCTTCTTTTAATCCATCTTTATTCATTAATTGTGATTGCTCACCCCTGTCTAAAATATTTTGAAATTTCTTCCAAATATTTTTCTAATACCTGATAGCCGTTGTAATTTTTATTAGTATTTACATATCTTGTAGCTATGAGATATTTAAGCTCTTTTGCTCTTATTTGAATAATTTCATCGGCTGCGTCCTGAAGTTCTCTGTTTCTGGAATAACTCCATCTTTTAAGAAAAACCAGTTCATCTTCAATTTGCTTTGTTGTGCTTAATTCCAGCGGATTAAAATCATATTTAACAAGCAGCGCTTTTTCTTCATCACTGATTTTTGACTGAACAACGGGATGTCCAAAAACTTTTTTAATTATCATAAAGCTGTCCGCGACTCTTCTGTGAGATTCAGGAACACCTTTTCTGATGAAACAATTATTTCTCATCATAAAATTAGGCTTCATTGTTTCAATTGTTAAGCTTTGTATATCCGAATTGGAACCATGCTGACTTGTCATATATGTCTTTTTTATACTCTGGTCTAAAATCTTATCTAACTGCTTTGCTTTCTCTTCTGCGGTGATGTTTACTGCCATAATTTTCCCCAAGTTGTCTAACTCATTAAGTTGTTTGTACAATTTAGTCAACAATTCTAAGTATTAGTTCTTTTATATATTAAAACACAGGAAGGTACAAAATTAATTTTTTTTGTATATTTTATAAAAAATGTTTACAATTAGTTTAATAAAGATTTGAAATTAAGGTATTTAAATTATGAAATTTTTATACCACCCCCCTAAATCCCCCCTCAAGGGGGGACTTGTTCGGGATTTTGGTCTCGCTTTCCGTCGCCTTCGGCGACTCGCTCGACCTTGTATTTAAAAAAGGTAGGAGAAAAAATTTGTATAAATACTCAAAACAATTCACGCCATATCTGTTTTTAGCACCGGCAGCGGTTATATTAATACTGTTCTTTTTTATCCCGTTTCTGGAAAGCTTTTTATTGAGCTTTCAAAGTTACAGAAATGACATCTATAATCCACAATGGGTAGGACTAGAAAACTATATAAATCTTTTTCACGCTCCTGTATTCTGGAAAACACTGGCGAATACGTTTATATACCTTATAGGCGTAGTTCCTTTACTTGTTATTTTGTCGCTCATAATTGCTATTCTTGTAAATCAGAAACTAAGGGGTATAAAAATATTCAGGGTAATGATTTATATTCCTGTAATAGTTTCTATAGTAGTTGCAGGGATTGCATGGAAGTGGATTTATGCTGACAGCGGAATCCTTAATTATATAATAAGCCTGTTTAATATTTCCAAAATAGGCTGGCTTACTGATCCAAGATTTGCCCTGTACTCTGTAATGGCAGTAACTATATGGAAAGGACTGGGATATTATATGGTAATTTATCTTGCCGCTCTGACTTCTGTCCCAAAAGACCTTTATGAAGCTTCTGATATAGACGGCGCAAATGTTTTACAGAAGCATTTAGCGGTTACTGTTCCTCATTTAATGCCGACCATAACACTTGTAAGCGTTATAAGCTCAATTTCCGCGATGAAAGTTTTTGTGGAAATTTATGTAATGACTCAGGGAGGTCCACTCAACGCAAGCAAAACCATAGTTTATTATATATACCAGAGAGCTTTTGAAAACCTTGATATGGGCTATGCCTCGGCGGCAGGTGTGGTTCTTCTTGTAATAGTAATGATAATGTCGATTATTAATGTAAAATTCTTTGAAAACAACAAACAGCCAATAACCTAAAAATAAACTGTCATTCTCAGCGAGGCGAAGCCGAAGCGTGAGAATCTATCCAGACCTCAATTACAAGCTATAATTTCAAATTGGACAGATCCTCACACTCACTACGTTCGTTGAGGATGACAATAAAGACAAAGGAGAAAAACCCTTGAATTTAAAAAAAATCTTAGCTTATGCAGCGCTTATAATTTTGGCAATTATTTCTATAGGCCCTTTCCTGTGGCTTTTGTCCACTGCCTTAAAATCACCGAACGAAAATATTTTTGCTTATCCTCCGATATTAATTCCTCAACATTTCACATTAGAAAACTTTACGGGAGTTTGGAAGCAAATTCCTTTTATGGGCTATATAATAAACAGTTTTATTGTTTCAGGAATCACTGTTTTTCTTAATCTTTTACTTTCGGCGCTTGCCGCATATCCTCTTGCCAGAATGCGTTTTAAAGGCAAAAACATGGTTTTTTACGCTGTACTGGCAACAATTATGGTTCCTTTTCAGGTAATTATGATACCAATTTATTTAATGGTATTAAAACTCAATCTTGTTGACTCAGCTTCTGATTTTGCAGGATTTGCAGGACTGATTTTACCTTTTGCTGTGAATGCTTTCGGAATTTTTCTAATGCGTCAGGCTTTTCTGGGAATCCCCAAAGAACTTGAAGAAGCTGCCATTATTGACGGATGCAACACTTATGACATCTGGCTAAAAATATTCATGCCTTTAGTAAAACCCGCGCTTGCAACACTTGCTATATTCACATTTGTCGGAGCTTGGAGCGAATTTCTCTGGCCTAGTATCGTTCTTACAAGACAGGAAATGTATACGCTGCCTGTCGGAATAAACGAACTACAAGGCGTGTTCAGCGCAAATTGGCGTTATATTTCCGCAGGCGCAATAATAGCAACCATTCCTATCCTTGTATTTTTCCTGATGCTTCAAAGATACTTTATCGAAGGAACTACACAGGGAGCTGTCAAAGAATAATCAATCCGTCTTTACTTTACGATATCATTTGTATTATTTGGAACTATAGGTCCCTGTATTCTATTGTCATAAACTCTTTGAAGATTTAATAAAAATTCATCTAAAGAGCCTTGAACACTAGTATTCCATTGATTTGCAACCTCTTTAAAAAAATCTTTTTCAAACTTAAATATAGCTAAAGTTTGATTTTTTTTATAATCAGACATATATTTGCCAAAATTTTCCATAGTCAGGGTTTCAGGACAAACTTTATAGGCGGGATTATCATTGGGGTAATTTTTATCCTTTAATGCCGGATCATATATGTAAGCGAACAAACCTTTTTGATCAAATGTCGTAGGATAAGCCTGACAAATATACGGCCTGAATTTATAAATACCGCATCTTCCGGCAACATTATTTGTAGAACCTTCGCACGGCCACTCCTGAAGAAAAACACATTTATAAGTATCAGGAAACAAATGACTTTTAACACGCTTTAAACATAACCTATGGTAATTATCACTGCCTTTAAACTTAAATAATGCATAACTTTTTAATTTCTCTTCTATATTTTCACTGGGAACTGGCACAAGCTCGAGAAAAACAGAAACATTCAGCATCATATTTCTTACAATATTTATAATATCAAAACCTGTCAAATCAACGGGATACCTGCGACAACATCCTGAATGACAAGTACTGCAAAGAATCATAAAATATCTCCTGTTAATTTATTAAATTTAACAAGTTTAAGTATATTTTATGTATCCCTTAAAATCAATTTTATCGAGCTTTTTTCAACCATTTTATCTATATTTATACAACTACAGATTCATCGCTTGTTGCCAAAAGCTTTAACATGTCAAAAGTGGTTACAATTCCCACGAGCTTGTCATATTCAGTTACAAGCAGACGATGGATTTTCTTTTCATACATAATTTTTGCCATTTTCGCAATAGTTGCATCCGGCTCTACCGTAAATAAATCTTCTGACATAATAGATGAAACAGGCTGATCAAAAAGTTTTACATCTTCCAAAAGCTCGAGTTCATAGTTTTTAGCCATCGTTGTATTATAAAAACTATGAGAACTTTCCTGTTTAAGCACATCTGTAGAACTTACTACTCCTGCAAGATAGCCGTCCTGATCAAGTACAGGCAATCCTGATATGTCATTGTTTACAAATATTTTAATTACGTCTCTTATCTGGGTATTTTCCTTTATTGTTATTAATTCTGTAGACATTATGTCTTTCACATAAAATTGCATGCTTTTCCTCCTTTATTGCGCTGTCATTGTGAACTTTTATAATTATTGTATTGTCATCCTCAGCGACCATAGGGAGCGTGAGGATCTATCCATTTTGGGATTTGGCTTTATAATGTCGGCTAGACAGATTCTCACGCTTCGGCTACGCCTCCGCTGAGAATGACATTCCTCATTAAAACGTAAATTTGTTATAATAGAAAAATAACAGACCTTCCACCTCTTTTCATCAGCAGAAAGTAGACTAAATGACCATATTTTCTCAGGATTTTTACAACAGAAATACTCTCGAAGTTGCAAAAGACATTCTCGGCTGCAAACTTAACAGACGCGTCGGAAATCAGGTATTAAGCGGTATAATTGTCGAAGTTGAAGCTTATACACAAGAAGACCCGGCATGTCATGCCTTCAAAGGCAAAACCCCACGCGCGATAACACTTTTTAAGCAGCCCGGAATCGCCTATGTTTATTTTATTTACGGGATGTATCACTGCATGAATATCGTTACAGAAGAATTTGACAGAGCAGGGGCGGTTTTAATCAGGGCACTGGAACCCATTCCTCCTACGGAAAACACAAACGGCCCGGGAAAACTCTGCAGGGCTTTAAATATAACAAAAGAATTTAACGAAGCCGATGTTACCAGCGAAGAGTCAGATCTCTGGCTGGAAGAAGGAATAATTATCCCGAAAAAGCAAATCATCACAACCACGCGTATCGGTATAAAACTTGCCACGGATTACCCTTGGCGTTTTTACATCAAAGACAACAAGTTTGTTTCTAAGAAATAATTTATTACTTATATAGATGGGGAAACGGCATAAAAACTGTCGGTTTTCATAATGTTTTTTCATAAAAAAACCAATATCATGATTAACATGATTAATTATAAAAAAATATTAAATGAGGAGAAAATATAATGAGAAAACATCATAGAACAAGATGGGAAACAACAATAAAGACCACCGGAGCAAAATCAGAAATGGAAAAGACTGAATTAAAAACGAAACATGTTTATGGTGCTGCAGCAATTGCCCATTGCCTGAAAGATGTTGATTTTCCAATCACAAAAAACCAACTTGTAAGAAGATACGGTAACTGTGTGGTTGAAATTGAAAAAGGTGAAACAATGAAGCTCAAAGAAGTATTAGATTATGTTCCAAAGGGTACATTTAATTCCCCTGTAGATATAGAAAAATCTCTTAAATAACTAAACTCACGGGAGGTTAAATCATGGGATTATTAGATTTTATCATACTTCTTCTTATAATATTCTGGCTGGGAGGCTTTTTATTTCACATAGGCGGTGGTTTAATTCATTTAATACTGGTTATTGCTTTAATAGTTTTGATAATTAGACTAATTAGAAGAGTCTAATACTCATATCAGTTAACTATAAACAACTAATAGAAACTAAAAAAGATGAGATCTTTAAAGATCTCATCTTTTTTAATATTTCAAGAAATATTAAAACATTAATTTTTCATTAAGATTTTTAAGTCAAAAAAAATTTTTTGATAAATTTATGTATGTAAATCTTTTAAACTTAAGACAAAAAAATTTATACATGTATAAAAATCATGTTTTAGGTATCATTATTAATCTAAATGTAAAAAGAAAAAATAGTATTTTATACTGGAGGAAATTTTAAAATGGCTAGCGAATTAAAAATTAGACCACTTGGAGACAAGATACTAATTAAAGTTCTTGAAGAAACACAAACAACTCTTGGCGGAATCATTTTACCTGATTCAGCCAGAGAAAAACCCCAAAAAGGCGAAGTTGTAGCTGTAGGAACAGGAAGAACCCTCGATAACGGAAATAAAGAACCGATGGACGTTAAAGTTGGAGAAACAGTTCTTTTCGCTAAATACGGCGGATCTGATATTAAATTTGAAGGAACAGAATACAAAATTCTTTCAATCAGAGATATCTTAGGAATTATTGAGTAGTAAATTAGTTTGGAACTGTCATGCTGAACTTGATTCAGCATCTATCCAATGATGAATTATTGTTTAAATCCCAAAAAAGTTAGACCCTGAATCAAGTTCAGGGTGACAATAAGTTTAAAGAAAAATTAGTTAATAAAATTAGATAAGAAAAAGGAGTTATAAAATGGCAAAGAAAATAGCATTTAATGAAGATGCCCGCAAAGCTTTAGTTGTCGGCGTTGATGCTGTTGCTGACGCAGTAAAAGTTACATTAGGGCCCAAAGGTCGTAATGTTATTATTGATAAAAAATTCGGCGCACCACAAATCGTAAATGACGGTGTGACAATCGCTAAAGAAATCGAACTTCCTGATAATCTTGAAAATTTAGGTGCGCAGTTAGTAAAAGAAGTTTCCAGCAAAACAAACGATGTTGCGGGCGACGGTACAACAACAGCTGCTGTATTAGCCCAATCAATTGTTAGAGAAGGCTTAAAAAACGTAACAGCAGGCGCAAACCCGATTGGAATTAAAAGAGGTATCGATAAAGCCGTTGCTATTGCAGTTGAAGAAATTAAGAAAAACGCTAAAAAAATTGAATCAAAAGAATCAATCGCACAAGTTGCTACAATTTCCGCAGGTAACGACAAAGTTATCGGTGATTTAATCGCTGAAGCAATGGATAAAGTGGGCAATGAAGGCGTTATTACCGTTGAAGAATCAAAAACCACAGGAACAGAACTTAAAGTTGTAGAAGGCATGCAGTTTGATAAAGGCTACATCAGCCCTTATTTCGTAACTGACGCAGAAAGAATGGAAGCTATTCTTGATGACGTGTTTGTACTTTGCGTAAACAAAAAAATCAATATAGTTGCCGATCTCGTTCCTGTTCTTGAACAAGTTGCCAGAGAAGGCAGAGGCATTTTAATCATAGCTGAACAACTTGAAGGTGAAGCTCTTGCAACCCTCGTTGTTAATACAATGAGAAAAGTATTAAGAGCTGTTGCGGTAAAAGCTCCCGGATTTGGCGACAGAAGAAAAGAAATGCTTCAAGATATCGCTATTTTAACAGGCGGCGAACTCTTCACGGAAGAATTGGGTCTTAAACTGGAAAACATAACTGTTCATATGATGGGTAAAGCAAGAAGAGTTACTGTTTCAAAAGATAAAACAACTATTGTTGTCGGTGACGAAACAAAACAAGCTGTTGCTGACAGAGCAAAACTTATTAAACGTCAAATAGAACAATCTGACAGCGAATACGATAAAGAAAAATTACAGGAAAGACTTGCTAAATTAGCGGGCGGAGTTGCTGTAATCGAAGTAGGCGCTGCTACAGAAACCGAACTTAAAGACAAAAAACTCAGAATAGAAGACGCTCTTAACGCAACAAGAGCTGCTATCGAAGAAGGCATCGTTGCAGGCGGCGGCGTAACTTTAATTAAAGTCCAAAAAGTTCTTGCAGAAAGAGTTGCGAATTGCGCAGAATGTTCACAGGATGAAAAAACCGGCGCGGAAATTCTTACAAGAGCTCTTGTTGCTCCTTTAAGACAAATTGCAATTAATGCAGGACAAAGCGGCGAAGTTGTTGTTGAAGAAGTTAAAAAACTTGGCGGTAATATGGGCTATGACGCTCAAAATGACAAATACGTCGATATGATTCAAGCCGGTATCGTTGACCCTGCAAAAGTAACCAGAAGCGCTCTTGAAAATGCGGCTTCGATTGCTTCAATGCTTCTTACAACAGAAGCTGCTATTGTTGATTTACCTGAAGAAAAATCAGGCGGTATGGGCGGCGGAATGCCGGGCATGGGCGGCATGGGCGGAATGGATTACTAATTCCACCCTTAAAATGTTAAAAAGAGTCGGTTTTGCCGACTCTTTTTATTGCCTTTATATTTAAATAGTTATAAAATTATCATATGGATAAAGAGACTTTAAGAAAAGAAATTGATTATCATATCAATATTAAAAATAACCTTTGGCTCGCTATAGTAGCAACTGTAAGCGGAACTTTAGCTGTCTTTTTTGCTCTTATTAATGGAGCCCTAAAAAGTATATTCGTTATTATTGGCATTTTATTTACAATTTTATTACTGACCGGTTATTCAAGAACAAATGATTATATAGGTAAATTATTTAAAAAATTAAAAAAAGAGGAGAATTAATATGGCATTTCATGGTATTTCTGATTATATATTGACGGGCATAGTTTTAATAATGCTGGTGTACTTATTTATCAAAATAAATAAAATTTTCCAAATAAAAGAAGATTTAAAATGACAGGTTATGAAATTTTTACCAATATTATGGCTATTTTAATTTCTGCGGAAATATTGTACGTAGCTATACGAATGAACAAAAAAAGAAGTTTTAAAGAAGATTAACAAAATAAAAAGCCGGCGTAAGCCGGTTTTTTGTGTGAAAGAGGTATGTGAGGTGTAGAGGAGTTATAAAATTTTTATTTAAGAATTCCTATGGATTTATAAACCTGATTGTCAATATTTTCAAGGGTATTAGCCTTTATTGTTTGCTGTGGTGAGCCATCGGGTTTTGTTATTACCGCTGTATAAATATTACTACGCGTAAAAAATCTTTTAACAGCGCCCAAAAATCCTTTTTTGCCTTTATCTTCTGTGATTTCTACAGTTGTGCCATCATTTAAAACTTTTAAAGTTCTTGTAATTTTTCCTATATTTTGAGTTGCAGTTTGAGCCCCTGAAATTTCAGAGTCTTTTTGAAAATCATCCCTGATAAATGTTTTATTATCACTGCCGCTTAAAAATTTGTTAATAGCTGCTTTTTGAGAGGCTGACAGTTTTTCATCTCTTTGTTCATTTACTTCAGCTTCATTTTCTTTAATATCTTCTTTTACATATTTTTTAATATTATTTTGGAATTCTTTTAATTGCGTTATATATTCTTTTTCGGTTATTTTTCCTTCATCAAGTTTTTTTGAAAGTTTTTCAAAAGCTTTTTGAAAAGCTATATCGTAAATATTATTTTCAGGTGCAGAAGCTGTATTATTAGCCGATTGTGCCGCTCCTGGAGTCGAAGCAGGTTGTCTATTTAAGTTATTTACCATAAAAGCAATATCATTCGTATTGAACATATCCAAACTTTCAGGCATTGTTAAATTTAAAAAATTATTTGAACATGGATTATCATTCGCATTTTCTGTTTGATTTATCTCAGCCGATGCTTCTTTTTTAGAAACATTTTCTGCATTATCACCATGTTTAACTAAAACTAAATCATAACCTTCCGGTACATTATTATTTTCAAATACTTCAGTATTTGATTTTTGTTTAATTGGCGAAGTTTGATTAGTCTGATTAAATTTAGTTGATGGGGTACAGTAATACCTCGTTTCGTTTAAATTTACATCACTGCCCATAGTTATTCCTCCCTGTTCCCTTTCCTGTTGAATTTTTTGATTTAAATATGAAGCATATATTTCCCTTATGTATATATAAACAAACAAAAATTACAAAAATTGCTTTTTCTATAAAAACAATCGCAACTTTTTATTAGAAATCAAAAGTTTTATATTTTTTATATTTTATTAAGAAATATTTATGATTTAGAACGTATATATTCTAAGGTTTAGAATTATTAAGTTTTGTAAAGAGACGTTTAGGAATGTAACTTCTCTGATCGTCATTGCGAGGAGCAAAGCGACGAAGCAATCTAAAGCAAAAACAGATGATATTTTTTGGATTGCTTCAGGCTAAAGCCTTCGCAATGACAGTTAAAAATTAATTAGCAATTCACGCCAGAAAATCCGCCAAAATCGAATTGCTTAACAAAATCCCATGCTTTGTAAGCTTTAAAGCATGAGAATGAGCTTTTTGCGAAAACTGACCGTTTCCGCAGACGCTCCTTTATGGCATATGATTCTCACATGCCATAAAGCCATAATTAATATATTTTTCAATAATTTTAGAATATTTTTGACGAATATCAATTCCGTAATGAATTTTAAATTCTTCCGTATTAATACCTTCAACCAGCCTTAAACCCAGAAAAATTGCTTCTTCGATTCTTTCAGAAGGAGTAACAGGATTTTCAAAAGCTCGTTTTGTCGGATTTTCCAGATATTCTTCAAGGTTTTCCGTATTTGAATATCTTATTCCATCCAAATATCCATGCGCGCTCAATCCAAACCCGAAATATTCCTGATTTTTCCAGTAACAAAGATTGTGTCGCGATTCAAATCCTTTTTTTGAAAAATTACTTATTTCATAGTGATTAAACCCGTTATTTTCAAAAATTTCTATAGTTTTCAGATAAATCCGGCTTTGCTGTTCATCATCAGGAAGATTTTTCGGCTGCTGACGGAAGAACTCCGTATTTTCCTCAATTTTCAGACCGTAAGTTGAAATATGGTTTATTCCCAGAGTTAAAGCCTGATTTAAGGTTTTTTCCCAGTTCTCTGATGTTTGTTCAGGCAATCCATAAATTAAATCTATGCTTATATTTTCAAAACCTGCTTCTTGAGCCAAATTTACAGTTTTTATCGCTTCTTCAGAATTATGTATTCTGTTTATACGCTTAAGTATTTTATCATCAAAGCTCTGAACGCCTATACTCAACCTGTTTATCCCTAAATCCCTGATGTTTTTAAGATAATCCAAATCTACAGTGCCGGGATTAATTTCCATAGTAATTTCAGCATTTGGAGAAATATTAATTAAACCTGATAAAAACTTAAAAAGGTCTTTATAAAACACAAAATCGACGACAGATGGAGTTCCGCCGCCTATATAGATTGTTTCCAATAAATTATTGTCATTGCGAGGAGCTTGCGACGAAGCAATACATTCCTCAAAATAATATTCTATTTCTTGTCTTAAAGCAGCAAAATAAGGCTTTATAAATTCATTTTTATTTGCAAATGAAATGAAATTGCAATAATGGCACTTACTTTTGCAAAAAGGTATATGAATATATAAGTTCTTAGATCTATTTACGTGATTTAACCCTGATTTCTGCATATTGATAAGCTGCTTTGCGATTAGAAAGTGAAAACTCTGCGTTACCAATATTCTCCTTTAAATCCCTGTAATCTTCAATAGCTGCTGAAGCATCGGACTTAAAAACTTCCTGAAAAAAGCCGTTTTTTTTCTGCATAATTATTTTTCCTTATAGCATCCTTACTTATATAAAAAACCGGAACATGAAAAAATTGCCTTTTTTTAACAAATTTGTCAAAAAATTTGTTATTATAAAGAAAATATGAATTACTAATCAAATTATTGTTTGTTGTCATTGTGAGGCTTGAAACTTCTTTTTAAATCATTGGTTTTTCATACGAAGCAATCTTCCCAAAGACAACACTCCACTTTAGAAGATTGCTTCGTTAGTTCAATTTTAGCTTACAATCAATGTTTTATGCCTCGCAATGACGATTTCAATAGATTATATAGAAGGGGGATTTAAATGCTGAGTGACATTAAGGACGAACCCGAAATTTTCAAAAAACTGGCAGAAGTCTATCTTCCAGAGGAAAAACCTGTCCAAAATATTAATATAAATCTTGAGAAAATCTCAAAAATATACATAATTGCAAGCGGCTCTTCAAGAAATGCCGGAAATATAACCAGATACTTCATTGAATCAGTTGCGCAAATTCCTGTAACAGTCGAGCATGCAAGCGAATTTTCTGTGAGAAATCCTGTTTTATCTTCCAATGACCTCGTAATATTTGTTTCTCAGTCAGGAGAAACTTCTGATGTCCTTGCAGCCTTGCAAGTTGCTAAAACAAAAGGCGCATATACTTTTGCAGTAACAAATAATGAAACATCAACAATCCATAAAACAGCGGATTCAGCTATGTTTATTCATGCCGGTAAAGAAACAAGCATCCCTGCAACAAAATCCTTTGCTTCACAGCTTGTATGTCTTTATATAATAGGGATTTATCTGGCTGAACGTCATTGCGAGCAAAGCGAAGCAATCCATCAACCATTGAACAATAAATGGATTGCTTCGTCGCAAGCTTCTCGCAATGACGTTCGTATTTTGATAGAACTTTATAAACAAAAAATTCACCAGCTGCCGGAAAAAATAGAAAAATTAATTTCAAACACGGAAGAAATTGATAAAATTGCCCAAAAACTGCACGATAAAAAAAGCTTAATCATTCTTGGAAGAGGGCAAAATTTTGGACTAGCAGAAGAATGCTCCCTTAAAATCAAAGAAACCTGTTATATAAACGCGGGAGGATATCCGACAGGTGAATTTCTTCACGGACATTTAGCAATGCTGGATGAAAACTCCACTGTTATTTCAATAATCACAAAGTATGGATACGATGAAGCAAATTACACGCTTTCTGTCGGAAATACAATGCAATTGATAAAAAAAAGAAACGCTGATGTTGTTATAGTAAAAGATGCGGCTGATAGCTATATAAATTCAAAATTATCAGAATTTCCTGTCGAATATCTTAATATATCAGAATTTAATGAGGAATTTTCGCCTGTATATTCCGCCGTTGTTCTGCATTTATTGACTTATAAAATGGCAGAACTTCTCGGAAATGATGTAAACAACCCCAGAAGCTTGAGTAAAACAGTTTCAGCAGAATAAAGTTTCACCCACCCACATTTTTTAATATTTATAATTGAAATCTATAACTGAAAGCAACATTGCTATTCCAAGTAAAATTGTCATTTTTGTTTTAATCCTCAAAGTTTTTATTTCTATCTCTATTGTCTATCTGGTATTTAAAGCATGTCTTTACCAGCCTTGAAATATCTTTTTCAGAAATACCCGCAAAAGATATTGCTGTAAGATAAGTTTTTTCATTATTTATTTTTACTTTTTTTGAATAAATATGTTCAGCTCTTATAGAAACGGGCTCTTTTTCATTATCAAGATAAATATTACAATGTACGTCATAATAATTTTCAAGAGGACTGTCAGAAATATAACATAAACCGCTTCCGCTTATATTTCGAGTCTGTATATTAAAAGTTTCCATCTTCATATAAGTTTTATCAAGATATTTGGTTATTTCCACTTTTAAATTAAGCGGAACCCTTATAAATTCTCTTCTTTCTGTGAACTGGCTGTTATAAGGAAAACTTATCCTGAGTCCTGACATACTGTCCAGTTGTTTATTCATTACGTTAGAAACAGCGGAAAAAGTTCCGTTTTCGGTCTTAAATATAATGTTAATTTCCTGCCCGTCAGGAAGATTGTGAGTCAGATTATTTTTATGAGGCGGGGAAATAAGAATATGATCTTCATTAACCCTTTTCACATAACTATTTAGACAGTGATAATTGTCATAACAGTCAATATATTCAAGCTCAAATACGGCTAGCTCTTTAATAAAATCGTATATATCCGGCATTTTTACCCCTGATTTTAATTGTCATTGCGAGACCGGAAAGGTCGCGGCAATCTCATAATCATACAAATTTTGCGATTCCTTCACATTGTTCGGAATGACAAGATAACAATTAATCGAGCATTGATTCAAGAACTTTTGCTTTGCTTTCGCTGGTTTCAGTGCTAATTAAGTTAGTTCTTCTGATATATCCCCTCAGAGCTTCTCTTATAAGCTCGCTTCTTGTACGTTGTTCAGAAGCTGCAACATTATCAATCTTATCAAGAAATTCATCGGGCATTGATATAAGTACTTTGGCCATAATATTCCTCTCCTTGTTCCTTCATTTATTTATAGATAAAAAATAAAATATAATTTTTACCCTCTTAAATATATATTATAGCATTATCTTTTATATTTGCCATTTTTAAAATATTTTTTTAAATATTTTTACAAAGTCTATTATACGGACAAATTTTAACCTGACAATTCTCTTGAGCAGGAAAATCAACTGTATTCTCTATTTTATTTATAATTTTTACAAAATTTTTCTCATATTCGAGCAATTTTTCTTCTGAAAAAGTTATTTCGGTAATTTCAACAGAATCAGGTATTATTTTAAAATATTGAAAAACAAGATTTTCCGGATTAAAATCAATCCCCAAATCCTTCCTGCTTTGATAAAGCGCATAAAGATAAATCTGATGCTGAAAATTTGTATCAATATTTTTAGGAATAACCCCTGTTTTCCAATCGGCTATAATATATTTGCCATTTTCTTCGTCAAAAAACACCGCGTCAATTCTTCCTATAAGCCAACAGGGAGTACCTTTAAGATTTGTATTAAAGCCCCATTCTGTTTTAATTACTTTTTTGTCCAGAATTGGATGATTTTTTATGGCATTCCAGCGATCAATAATTTTATTATCAGCGTTTTGCAAAAAAAGTTCGGTTTCTAACCCCCTTAAATGGTAATCAATCAGCGCATGAACAGATTTTCCGAGTTCATAATCCTGATGAAATTCGGGATATTTGAGTTCTTTTATATATTTAAAATAATATTTTTTCCGGCATGTTTGCCATGTATTAAAGCGGTCATGATTTAGAAGATTATTTTTCATCTTTTATCCTTTCCTGCTTTAGATTGCCACGTCGGCAGCAATGCTGCCTCCTCGCAATGACAACTGGAAAATTTATTAATGAAGTACTCTAAAACTTTAGAAGGTTTATATTCTTTAGTTTTATTCCAACTATTTTTTGCTTTTTCATTACCGCTCATATAAAGATAATGCCTTGCTCGTGTAATTCCAACATAAATAAGCCTTAGATGCTCATGAATCTGCTCAAGCTTTATTTTATCAATGCTTTTATGAAGTTTCTTAATCTGTCTTATTTGATTTATAAGCTGCCCGCTTCTTCCGATATCAACCACTTCGGGAGTTATCGGATAACTGAATTTAACTTCCTGCATTTCCGGCATGAATACAGCATCAAACTCCAGCCCTTTTGCCTTATGCGCAGTCATAATCTGCACAAATTCATACTTATCATCATCTTGTTCAATCTCATTAAAGAATTTCACCCCGCTAAGCGATTTTTTGCCGCCTAAATCACTTAAATAGTTCAAAATTTCAGGCAAATTAACCGTTTTATTTTCTTCATTATCCGTGTCATATCTTCTGAATCTACTGACTAAAAGACTTATTATTCTTGCGTTTGACTTGTCTATAACAGAATCAAAATAACTCACGCCAAGCTCCGCAATGATTTCCTCGGGAGGTAAAACAGATTTATCAAGCCATTTTAATACTTCATCCTGAAATTTGCCCAGTGTTTGTGTAGGTAGGTCTTCTTTTCCAAAGCAAATAAACGGCGAACCGGCTTTTTCAAGGAAATGAGCCGCATCAAACTCATACTTCAAGACATTTGATTTCACGAATTCTTCATAAAGAATTTTGATTAATTTGTTATTCCATGGATTATTCAGCGCTTCAAGATACGCTTTTATAAACCTGAAAACCTTTTTCTGCGCTACAGACTCTGAATAACAAATAAAGGGTATATTATTAGCCTCAAAAAATTGCGCCCATTCAATTACGGCACTGTTTGTCCTTAATAAAACCCCTATCGTGAACTTAAATGCGCTTTTTCTAAGTTTTTGAATTTCTTTTAAGATTTTTGCTTTTTCTTCTTCAGAAGTTTCATAAATTTTAAAATCCAAACAATCTTTTGTTTCAGGGTTTTTGCCTTCTACCGCATGGATTTTCAAAGGAATAAAAGCATCTTTAAGCAATTCCTGACTTTCTGTCCACTCTACCAATGAATTTGCAAGTTCAAAAACCTCATTTGCGCATCTCTGAGAATGATCCATTTCCACAACATTATTTGTTGTTTTAATAAATTCTTTGAATCCGGTCACGTCAGAATTGGAAAAACTCGATGTAATTGCCTGATTAGGGTCGCCACACCTGATTAAATTACCGTTATTTTCGCTAAGAAGCCAGAACAGCTTCTGTTGAACAGAAGAAGAATCCTGCGCCTCATCTTCTATAATATATTTAAACTTTTCCTGAAAATGATTTTTGATTTCAGGATGATTTTTTAACAATTCAACACTGTAAATCAACAAATCATCGAAGTCTATCATACTTCTTTCTTTCAATATTCTTTGATATTCGGAATATACAGGATAAAAGTCAAACAATTCCCGATAAAGTTCGGCATTTTTATTTGATAGATAAGTTCCAATCGACTCTGGCGTAATTTCCAGAAATTTTGCCTGCGAAATAGCGTTCGGATAGTCATAATTGAAAGAATTAAACTGATAATCAGTATTTTTAATTAATTTATTGTAAATTTCCTGCATAATTTTGAATTTCAAGGTGTCATCGCAAATATCAAAATCAGAATCAAGACCAATTTGAGTATGATTATCTCCCTGCTTAATTATACTCAACCCCAATCCATGAATAGTGCTGATATGAGGAAATTTTACAAGATCGGGACAGGAATTTTTTATTCTCTCACGGATATTTCTTGCCGCGGAATCCATATACGTAAGTACAAGAATTTCTTCAGGATTTATTCCATCCTGAATTAGTTTTATAATTAAGGCTTCGAGGATTTTTGTCTTTCCTGCACCGGGCACAGCGGAAATCGCCATTTTCCCCGACTTATATTCAAGCACCGCCGCCTGATCCTTGCGGGGCGTAAATTCAAACCTTATTTCCGTTTTTTCTTTTACTTCAGAGATAAAACCCTCTATACCTCCGTCATTTTCCCCTCCTGACACATCAAGCTGACTTGCGTAACAGAAAATTTTATCGTCACACAATAAAACAAGCTTCCTTAAAACGTGGGCTGTCTTTTCCAGCGTGAGTTTTTTATGAATTTGAGGAGTATATTTTGGCTGCTGCCAGTTTTTATTAAAAACCCACGCATTATAAAGCGGTCCTGTGTCATCCTTCATCCATTGACGACTGGAAACATCCATCCATATCTGGATTTTTGACTCAATTTCAAGGTCGATAACTTTTTGCGGCGTTGCAATTTTTACGCAATTTTCTTTTATTTCAGGAGCAGAAGAAGGATTATCGGAAACAACAGTGTCTTTCATCAAAATTAACCAGTCTTTATCAGAAAAGACCTTATTTTGCAACTTCTCAAATCCCAAAAGCGACTCAACCATTCTATTGAAATCTTCCAGATTTTGATTTTCGTTAATATTGGGAAGGATAAGCCCGGAAAAAATCTTCTCCACCTGTATTGAAAGTAATAGTTCGGTTTGTTTTTGATTTGTCATTCTCAGCGAAGGCAGAGCCTGAGCGTGAGAATCTATCCGATTAGCAATATTTAATAGATTCTCACGCTCCCGTTGGTCGCTGAGAATGACAGCTAAAAGCTTATTGAGAGCTTTGTATTTAACATTATATTCATCTGGATATAACTCAATATTTTCATCAAACTTGCCCGTTTCTTCATATTTCTCAAGTATTTCTTCGCAAAAAATCGTAGGAATCCCCAACATACCTGTCAATAAAGACCTAATTTCAAAAGTTTTAGGCTTAAACCGCCATTCTTCGTTTATTAATTGGAGAATTATCAGCGTCCCAAATACCAGCGGATCATCAAAAATCTTCTTAGAGCCTGTCAGAAATTGATATTCAATATTTTTCCGCTCAAAAAACTCTTTCAACGCGTGCTTTAAAGTCCCGTCCATAGACGGAGTTACTAATAAAATATCATCGGGAGAATATTTTCCATTTTTAATTAACACCTGAATTTTAGCGAAAACCTGCTCAAGCATTTCCACATGACGTATAGAATTTTCAATAAGACTTATATTATTCAATTCAGGAGTTTTATCTCTTATAATTGCGTGAAATAATTCCTGCGCATCATTAAAAGAAACCTTTTTTGAAGCTAAATTAATTATTTCAGAAGGATTTGAAGCTTTTATTTCTTCATAACCGCAAGGATTTGCGCATAAATACCCTCTTCTGGAGCTTCCTTCCGGGTCTATGGCTATAAAAAACTCTTTAACTTTAGGGATAAGCTTGTTTATAAAGTACTGAGCGGAATATGTGGTTTCATCAAAATCGTCAACCAGAAGGTATTTTATTTTGCCAAAATCAATCTTGCCGCTATCAAGCAGATAAAAGAAAGTTGAAATTTGTTTGTATTGATCAAAACATCTATAATTATTTGCAGATTTCCTAAGCTCTTCAAGCACTTCCTGCGCAAGTTTACCCATTGGCTCATCTAAAATTTCAGATCTGTCGATAATTTCATCCTGATCAAGAAAATTATTTGTAATAAGAGAATGCCTTCTTAAAATCTGGTGCTTAAGGCTTTTATGCGACTTGTAATCCCTTAAGCTTTCTTCAAGTTTTTCCCGCTTGTTAATTTTCTTAATACAGCTTTTTATAAAGAGTTCCGAAACTTCAAGCCCGCAAAGATTAGGTATGATTTCTCTTTTACCTCTGTTTTCAGGGATTAATTCTTCTACAAGCGACCAATGAGATTTTATAGAGTTGTAAACAATCCCGTTGAAAGTAAAAATCGGAAGTTCACCAAGCCCGTTTATTTGAAGTTCAGCTAGTTTTGCTCTGATTTTTTCGGAAAACACATTTTTTTTATAGCTGTTTAAAGTGATAACCAGTATTTCCGACGTCAAAATCCCCGATTCGACAAGTTCAATAAACTTTTCAACCAGAAACGACGACTTCCCCGATTTTAAAGGTCCTTCTATATACATGAATGCCGCAAATGTTTGTTAATAATATTCTTATTCTATGGGAAAAAACTTTAAAATCAAAAAACTTTAAAGTGTCAGATTTCTAATTTATTATATATTTCTTTCCTGTGTCCAACTTTCACAACTAAAATAACAAGCCTGTCATCAAATTTTTCAAATATAATCCTGTAATCGCCAATTCTAAGCCTGTAATAAGGATTATTGCCTTTAAGTTTTATAACATTCTCTTTATCATCTATTCCGGTTTTAAGTCTTTCTATCTCGCGAAGAATCGCTTTTATTTTGGATTTATCAATATTCTTTAAGTCTTTTTTAACACTCTTTTTGAATTCGATGCTGTACATTACAGATTAAACTCTCTTTTTAATTCTTCAAGATCAATTGTAGACTCGTTTTTTCTTGCTTCTGCATCGTAAATGTCTATCATATCCTCTATTTTTTCAAGCATTTCAACATCTTCAATAGGTACAATATAAGCAATAGGTTTATTGCGTCTTACAACTTCAATTCTTTCCTTGCCATAAGAAGCCTGATTTAAAACATCTGTTAAATGTGTTCTTGTTTCAGCAATTGTGTATTTTTTCGCATTTGTCGCCATAATTCACCTACTTGTAATTGATGTACATATATTACATCTTATAGCATGAAAGGTTAAATTTCAAGTGTCTTTTTATGCGTTATTCCTTCACCGCGCCGGAAGTTAAACCTGCTACTATTCTTTTCTGGAAGAATAAAATAATTAATATAAGCGGAATCGCCCCAATGATAGAAGTTGCAGTTAACTGACCTATTACATTGTCTGTCGCAGTAGGAAACTTACTTATATATATAGGCAAAGTCCTTGAAAAGTTTGTTGTAGTGAAAGCTACAGCATATATAAACTCGTTCCAGTTAGTAACAAAGACCAGAATAGCCGTAGTCGCCAATCCTGATTTTAAAAGAGGAAACAGGATTTTCCAAAATATAGTAAACCCCGAACATCCATCTAATTTTGCGGATAATTCAAGTTCTTTGGGGATTTGTTTGAAATAGCCTGACAACATCCATATCGCTATAGGCAAAGAAAACACCGTATAGGGAATTATTAACGAAATAAGCGTATCTCTCAAACCCACTTCTCTAAAAATCAGGTATAAAGGGCTTAATGTCGCTATGGACGGGAACATTGAAATAGCCAGAAACAAAAATAAAGCTGTTTGACCGAACCTGATGCTTTTTCTTGTAATGGCATACGCCGAGATTGTCGCCAAACTAAGAGACAGAAAAGTGGAAACAGTTGAAACTATTAGACTATTTGACATCACCGTGCGGAAATCTTCATCTTGTAAAAGAGCTATATAGTTTTTAAAATCTATATAACCTGAATTTATATCTGAAAGAGAGTAAAATAAAAGTAAAAATAAAGGACCGACGCACCATGCCACCAAAAGAAAAATATAAAAAGGTCTTCCTTTTATTTCATTAAATTTTGATCTCATCAATCAACATCCTTAGTTTTATAGCTGAATGAATATAAGTAAAATATGCTTATAAGAAGCACGCACAGAAAAATAATTACGGAAATAGCTGCCCCGTAGCCGAATTGCAAACTCTGAAAAAGGGTTTTGTATGAATACAAAGACATAAGCTCCGTGCTGTCCGCCGGTCCTCCGTTTGTCAATACATAAACGACAGAAAACGCGCTGAAAGAATCCATTGTCCTGAAAAGCAACGCAACAAGCATAGTCGGCATAAGCAGAGGCAGCGTAATATTTTTAAAACTTTGAAGCTTATTTGTCCCGTCTAAAATCGCTGCTTCATACAATTCTTTCGGAATTAACTGAAGCCCTCCAAGCAACAAAAGCGATAAAAACGGTGTATATTTCCATACATCAACCATTATTGCACACTTCATCGCCCAAAAAGGATCTCCTAACCAGTTTATGTTTTTGTCAATTATATGCAGATTAAGCAAAATCTTGTTTGCAAGACCATACTGCGGGTCTAAAATAATATTCCAGAACTTTGACGCGATAACTGTCGGCAAAATCCACGGGATAAGAATAGCTGTCCTGATTAACCACCTTGCTTTAAAGCTTTGATTAAGGATTAAAGCGATTGTCAAACCCAAAACAAGCTCTATTGCAACGGAAAAGAACGAATAATTGACGTTGTTAAAGAAACTATTCCAGAATCTTTGATCTACAAGTAAGTGTCTGTAGTTATCAAAGCCGATAAATTTCGTTATATCAAAGATTAGCACTTTTCTAAAAAGACTTAAATAGAAAATATTAATGATGGGTATGATTGCCACGAAAAAAATCAGTATAACAGCCGGAGCTATTAACAAAGCAGCTCTTTTTTCATCAGGAGTTAAACTTATTTTTTTCAAAAAATTCATTTATTCTGTCTTTTCCTTTTTTTCCTTTTTATCGTGATTACTGCTCTTTGTTAAAATGCGGCTGTTTTTTTCCTTAGAGCTATCAATAATAAATTCGATTTGATCTTTTGCTATTTTTAAACTTTTATCAATAGATTGCCGCCCGACAATTATAGCAGAAAATTCCGACTGTAGCGCACTGGAAAACATTACATAATAAGGATCTAACGGTCTTGATTTAATTGTAGGAATAATTTCTTCATAATATGTTTTCAAAAACGGGTATGTTTTTACAAGTTTTTCATCTTTATAAACCGAATGCCTCGAAGGCAAAAACAGTGAATTCATAGCAAGAAACTTTTGTGACTCGGGACTTGTGATAAATTTAATAAATTCGTAAGATTCTTTAGGATGTCTCGAGCTTTTATTAATCCCGAGCTGGTGACCTCCAAGGACAGGGGCACTTTGATAGCCTTCAAAATGAGGTATATTAGCCATGCCGGCTTTTCCGTATAACGGAGAATCTTTGCCTGTAATTTGTTTATAAGAAGTCGACCAATCTCTCATAAAAATGCCATGCCCCTGCAAAAATAGCCTTCTGTTGACGATCAAATTGGAAGTTTTTACTGTATCAGGCGATACTCCGGATTTAAAAAGGCTTTGAAGAAATGTCAGCGCTTTTTTATTTTGAGGACTGTCTATAACAACCTTATCAGCGTTTAAAATAGCCCCGTTCAAACTGTATAAATACTCTAATACGTTACAGACCATGCCTTCCTGCTCGTTTCCCTGCCAGAGATAACCGTACAAATCAGGATTATTTTCTTTTTTAAGTATGTATAGAGATTGATTAACAAGCTCTTCAAAAGTTTGAGGAGATTTAAACCCATATTTTTCAAGCAAATCTTTCCTGTAAAAAAGAGCTCCGCTTGTCAAAACCCAAGGCTCAGCGTAAATTTTATTATTATAAGTTATAGAGCCATACAAAGGAGTTATAAAATCCTGAAAATCCTTCTTATTGATATATTTATCAAGGTCCAATATCCATCCGGCTTTAGCAAACTCCTTAATCCAGATTACATCCATCGATAATACATCTATATTAGGAGTATTTCCCTCAAGGTTTATAACATAGTATTGATGCTGAATATCAGACTGGTTTGGAAGAATTTCTTCTTTAACTTTTATATCGGGATGAATTTTTTCAAATTTTTTAATTAATTCTTTAATCGCATCAGTTTTATTTCCAAAAGATGCCGAATCCTGTATCTCGTAATGCGCAAATACTATAGTTGTAACTTTAGAATCCGCTTTAAAATCGCCTGTCTTTTGCTTAAATAAACCCGCCGTTATTACTGTTAAGATTAAACCAATAATAATTACTGTAATTATAATTATGATTTTAGGCTTATTTGTGTGCATAAAGTCTCTCTCTAAACGCTTAATGCCAAATTATAAATTTCTTTCTTCGGAAACCCTGTAAACAGGGAAATGATTTTACTTATTTCCTTAGTAGAATATCCTTCTTTTTTAAGGATTTTAATTTTTTCGATTATTTCGGCTTCATCCCGAGTTTTTTCTTCTTTTTGACCTTCTATAATCAGGACTATTTCACCTTTTAGCGGATTTTGGGTGTAATATTCAATAAGATTGGTGATATTATCTCTTTTTATTTCCTCATAAATTTTGGAAAGTTCCCTTGCTATAATAGCATTTCTGTTGCCAAAAATCTTGAAAATTTCTTCCAGAGAATGAATAAGCCTGTTAGGAGACTCAAAAAAAACCATATTAATTTCAGAATATTTAGACAAAATTTGTTCTTTTTCCTTGGCGGGTCTGGGTAAAAATCCCAAAAACACAAACTCTCCTCCTGAAATAAGACCTGCAGACAAAGCAGTTATTACAGAACTTGCACCGGGAAGAGGAATAACTTTTATATTATTTAAATAGGCTTCTTTAAGGAGTTCAGCCCCGGGATCACTTATCAAAGGGGTTCCTGCATCTGAAACAAGGGCTATATTTTTCCCTTCTATAAGCTGTTTTATTAAATAACCGCTTTTTTCTTTTTCGCTAAATTTATGATAACTGATTGTTGGAGTTTTAATTTCATAATGATTAAGTAGCTTTTGAGTAATTCTTGTGTCTTCGCAGGCTATTAAATCAACTTCTTTGAGTACCCTGATTACCCTTAAAGTAATATCCTCAAGGTTTCCTATCGGAGTAGGGCATATATATAGTATTCCAGCTTTAGTCATGTAAATATTTTTCTGATTTTTAAACCGATATTATAAATTGTATTTTTAAAATTATATCACAAGGAAAATTCGTTTAATTTGTTGAAACAAAAGAACAATAAGCATATTTTCAAAATAATTAAACATTAAGATAAATTAAATTAAGTAAATAAACGTAAACAAAATCTAAAAGCATGAATTAAATTTAATTGCATCGGGAACAAGTGTAATATGTATACTTTAGTTGGACAAATCTATAACTTAAAGAGAATATCTAAAATATTGAAAAAAAACTATTATAGTTTTAACTGATTACAGGTATACCAGTCGAAGCGCTTCAAAATTATATCAGGGATGTGTTAGTTCAGATAAGGAGAATCTGTGTATGAGTATTGTTGTCAATACGAACGTTAACTCAATTTTAGTTCAAAGAAGTTTAGGAACATCAACAAGCGAAATCGGTAAATCTTTACAAAGATTGTCAACAGGTTACAGAATTAATAAAGCTGCAGACGATGCTGCAGGTTTAACAATTTCTGAAAGCTTGAAATCACAAGCAAGAGGCGCGCAAGTAGCTTCCCAAAACGCACAAGCAGGCGTTAACCTCTTACAAACAGCTGAAGGCGATCTTGGTATTATTCAAGACAACCTTCAAAGGATAAGAGACCTTGCTGTACAAGCTGCAAACGATACAAACGGAAGCAGTGAAAGAACAGCTATCGAATCAGAAGTTAGTCAGCGTTTAGATGAAATCACAAGAATATCAAAAGCATCTAAATTCAACACTATCGGTCTTTTAGACGGCAGTTCAACAGCTCTTAGCCTTCAAATCGGTGCAAACTCAAATGCTACCACAAACGCTATTGATGTTGCAGGCGGAAGTGTAAATCCTCTTGGCGCTGCTGATGCTTCAGCATTAGGCGTTTCTATTACATCAGGCACAACCTTAGCAACAGCTTCAGCTGCTTCAGCTTATATTGATACCATTGATACAGCAATTGCTGACGTATCCGAAAGAAGATCAACAATCGGTTCTATGCAGAACAGATTAGATTCAGCTATTCAAAGTTTATCAATTAAGTATGAAAACATGTCAGCTTCCGAATCCAGAATCAGAGACGTTGATGTTGCCAAAGAAGCTGCATCATTAACGAAAAACCAGATTCTGCAACAAGCTTCCGCTACATTGTTAGCTCAAGCTAACCAATCACCTCAAGTAGCTTTAGCTCTTATTTAAAATCAAAACTAAAAATTAGACTATTAACAAACCCAAAGAGGTCGGAAATTCCGATCTCTTTGGGTTTTATATTATTATTATCTGTCATTGCGAGCGACTAACGGGAGCGTGGCAATCGCAAGATTTCACTAATTATGAGATTGCTTCGTCACAAGCTCCTCGCAATGACAATTGCAGGTTTTAACAAGATAAGTTCTTAGAATAAAAAGAAACAATAAAAAAGAACTTGCTGTTTAGCAAGTTCTTTTTTTGTTAAAATACTGATAAATTTTAAAGCAGACAGTTTCTAAATTACAACATTTAGACCTGATCCACTACCCGAAGATGATGGAGAAGACGATGGTGCCGAACTAAATGAGTTTACACCCGTTGTTTCTGTTCCACCTCTGGAAATACCCGGATTGCCGAAAATTGACGCAGTTAAAACCGGCGCGGATCTGAATCCTAAAACGCCCGTACTCTCAGGAAGTCGTGGGGGGTTTGAACCCACCGCACTAATAGGGTTGATTAAAGACATGGCTATTGTCCTCCACAGCACACACATTGACTACATAATTTAATAGGGATTATCATTACGTTACCTATAAATATAAAAACAAAAACCTTCCTCTTTTTTCAAAAATTCCCCTACTTGTTACATGATTTTACAAAGCATTTTTTATCAGCCCGGACTGTTATTTGACAGTGATATTTTATTAGAGACTTTGCGCAAGGGCATTTTTGAGACTATTGCACAACTATAAAAAACGTCATTCCGAACCGGCTGCAAAACAAGACGAACCTGAAAGTCGTAGTTTTATACCCCTACATGGTGTTTCGGAATCTCAGACCCTAAAACAGTTCAGGGAAGCAATTAAAAAAATTCAGTTTAAATAACATTTCCTTTAGGATAAGAACCTAAGAACCTGTAAAAATGCACAAGCGGCGCAATTTTGCCTATGACTTTCTGTACATTCTCGTCCTCAATATGCCCTTCAAAATCAATAAAAAAGGTGTAATCCCCAAAAACTTTTTTTGCAGGTCTTGATTCAATATAAGAAAGGTTTAAGTTATTTTCTTTGAATACCGTAAGAATATCAACCAAAGAACCCGGCTGATTACAAGCAGTCAAAGCTATTGAAGTCTTATCATTTCCTGTTCTTTCAGGAACTTTTGCGCCGAGCGATACAAAACGCGTCAAATTATCTTTTTCATCATTAATATTTTTGACGATTACCTTTAAACCATAAATTTCCGCAGCTTTTGCAGTACCAATAGCCGCATAATTTTCGGGAAGATCAATAAGCTGCCTTACTGCTTCCGAGGTGCTTGTCGCAGAAACTTTTTCCACACTGTCTTTTAAATTGGAAGCTATAAAATGCTGACATTGCGCTATCGCTTCAGGTTTAGAAATCACTTTGTCAATTTTAGAAATATCTTCCGCCTTGCTTATTAGACAATGAGAAATAGGAACAATAATTTCACCTGTAATCATAACCCTTGAAGTTGTTCTTGCAAGATTATCCAGAGTTTCTCTGACAATACCTTCTATAGAATTTTCAATCGGAACAACGCCTATGTTTCCGCTGTTATTGTCAATAGCTTCTATAACTTGCAAAATCGAAGATTTTAATATCTTATTGAACTGCGAAATATGAGAACCGATAAAATTTTCAGCGGCAATTTCTGTATAAGAACCTGCAGGTCCAAGATATATAATATTTAATATTTCTGTAGTTTTTGTCATTAATAATTTTTATATAAACTCGTTTTTAACCTCTTGAATAAAACTTATATATTTTGATTCAAATGCAATTACAACTTTTAATATTTTATCCTGAAATTCAAATTCGTCTACTGAATCCATATCAGAATTTATTTTTAATTTAAAAAAGTCTTTTTCAGAATCTTTAATAAAATATTTCCCCAATAAATTAATTGAATTGTTAAGTGTTAGCTTTACGTCTTGAACTGCTTTTTTTAAATTTTCACTTATAAACTTATTTTCTGTTTCATGTAAATATTTTTCAAATTCTTTAAGATTATTAATTTGATCATTAGAATAACAATTATTATTAATAAGATTTTTCATTAATTCTTTTAAATTTACTTCTGAATAAATAAAAAGCGCTTTTCTTACAATATTTTTGTCGTTTTCTAACTTTTTACAACATTTTTCATAAAATGAAACCTTTCTTTTATAAACAACCATAAGAAAAATCGCAATTATTGTTGTATAACGCCAATAATATGCATTATCCCACAGATTATTAAATAAAAAATCATATGAATTAACACCGCTTGTTGCTAATAATGTAATGTCAGCCAAAATTAATTCTCCTAAAATTAAACTAAATTATTTTCAAAATGTTATATAACAGAATATATAAATTGTATTCATAACAAAATAATTTATCAAGAGATTTTAATTTAATTTTTATTTATTAATTATTATTAAATAACTCGAATTGCTAATTATGCAAAACCCGCATGTCATCCTCAGTGAGCAAAGCGAACGTGAGGATCTAAAAACAATTGTTATAGCAGATTCTCACACTCCCGTTGGTCGTTGAGAATGACAACTAGCAATTCGAGTTAAATAGAAAGTTTTGCTTTTACAATTAATCTATAATTAGAATATGAAATTTCTGCTTCTTTGCATAATTTATAAAGTTGCTCCTGAAATTTAGCATAATCAAAATCAGGATCATGTTTTAAATCAGGGTATAATCTATAAACTTCCGGTATATGAACTTCAAAAAAATGTTCCTCCAGAAATTTTAATAAAGTAGATAAATTAATACAAAAATTTTGAACCGACTCTTTAAGTACATTATTTAAATATTTATTTTCTTCATGTTCAAAGTAATTACAAAAATTTTTTATTTTTTCAGATTTTGACTTATGAAATGTCTCATTTATAGATAATTCAATCAAAAACTCTTTAAGGAAATTTTCTGTCATTAAAAGATCCGAGTTTATAAAAACACTTCTGTCGCTCTCCATTTTTTCTTCTTTAGAATGAAAAAATCTTATCTTTTTCTTGTAAAAAATCAAAAGCAAAATCGAAAACATTGATATATAACGCCATACATCAACGTTATCCCAAATATTTTCAATATATAAAGAATAAAAAGTATCAGCCCAAATTTGCCAAGCCAAAACTTCGGGAGAAGTATTTAAAATATTAGAAATATTGGATAAATCATGCAAAATAAAATTCTCCAAAATAAACGCCAATACAAATTGTATTATATTTTCAGCTTATATATCAAGACCTATATCAATAATTCCTGCTTTTGCAGTAATTGCACTTGTCGATATATAATCCACATCGGTTGACGCTATTAAATTTATTGTTTCCTGTGTTATAGTACCGCTTGCTTCTGTTATTGATTTTCCATTAACAATTTCCACAGCTTTTTTCATTTCTTCAACAGACATATTATCAAACATTATAATATCAGCGCCTGAATCAACAGCTTCTATTACCTGAGAAAGATTTTCCGTTTCAATTTCAATTTTTATTGTATGCGGAACATTTCCCTTTGCTGTTTTAACGGCTTCTTTTATACTTCCGGCTGTTTTTATATGATTATCTTTAATCATCACCGCGTCATACAGCCCAAATCTATGGGGGGATCCTCCTCCCGCCTTGACAGAATACTTTTCGAAAATCCTGAAATTGGGGCAACTTTTTCTTGTATCGGAAACTTTTGCCTTGTACGGCTCTATGGCTCGCTGAAATTTGTTTGTCATGGTTGCAATAGCGCTCATTCTCTGAATAAAATTCAAAGAAACCCGCTCTCCTGTAAGAATAGCTCTCGCTTTGCCTTTAACAATAGCTATATCCTGTCCTTTACATATTTTATCGCCATCCTGCAAAATTGGAATAAATTCAATATCTTCATCAAGCATTTTGAAAATCATTTTTACAACCGACAAACCTGATAAAATTCCTTCTTCTCGAGAATTAAATCTGGCTTCAAGGACTTTGTCAGGGCTGATAAAAGAATTAGTGGTTAAATCGCCATGCCCTATATCTTCTTTAAGAGCCTGTCTTATAAGGTCATAAACAACAAAATTATCAAGAAAAATCATTTTTAAGTTCGTCCTTTTAGTTTGTCCTGGCTTTCTCTGTCATTGCGAGGAACGAAGTGACGAAGCAATCTATCCAAATTGAAACGAAAGCTTTGGATTGTGTGCCGGATAGATTGCCGCGTCGGGGCTTTGCCCCTCCTCGCAATGACAAAGGAGGGATTTGGAAATATAGCTATGATAAGCATTTTGTGAAGCTTCAGGATAGTCTTCTCTAAAATGCGCTCCCCTGCTTTCTTTTCTTGCTATTGCCGATTTAATTATTAATTCGGCAACGGTTAAAAGACTTCTAAGCTCATATTCATGAACATCACGACATTTATAATTTTGATTAAATTCGAGTTTAATCTCATTAACAGTTTTCAAAGCTTGCACCAGAGCTTTTTCGTTTCTTACAATTCCTGCATTATTCCACATCGCTTCTTTAAGTTTTGTAACAAACCCTAAAACATCAGATTTATAGTCAAAAAACTGCTTTTCGTATTGCGAAATAAAGCAATCTATTTGACAATCCTGAGCTGGCTGAACTTCAAGATTCTGCTCCGCAAGATGCTTCACCATTTCTCCCGCAACAACAACACATTCAAGCAAAGAATTACTTGCAAGTCTGTTCGCTCCATGAAGAGATGAACAACTTGCTTCTCCGACAGCAAAAAGTCCCTGAATTGAGGTTTTTCCGTCCGTAGAAATTTTAATTCCACCCATTATGTAATGAGCGGCTGGCGAAACAGGTATTGAATCAGTTAATATATCTATATTATTTTCTTTGCAAACTCTTATAATGTTGGGGAATCTTTCAATAAGCTTTTCTTTAGGGATAGATGAAGTATCAAGAAGTACATGTAAATAGCCTTTTTCCTGCATTTCAAAGAAAATAGCGCGGGTTACAACATCACGAGGCGCTAAATCGCCTCTCTCATCATAATTTTGAGTAAAAAATTCTCCGTCAGGATTTCTAAGTTTTGCGCCTTCTCCTCTGACAGACTCGGAAATCAAAAATCTTGAACCTTTTTCTGTAATAGTTAATGCTGTAGGGTGAAACTGAACAAATTCCATATCCTGCATAATTGCGCCTGCCCTGTAAGCCAGGGCAATTCCGTCACCGGTTGCTATTTCGGGATTGGTAGTATTGCTGTAAACCTGACCTACTCCGCCTGTTGCAATAACAACAACGGAAGAATAAACAGTTTCATACTCTTCTGTCTTTGAATTATAAAGAATAACGCCTCTGCATTTTTTGTCAGAATCGATTAAAAGGTCTACAGCTTGCGTTCCCTGATAAATTGTTATATTTTGTGTTTTCTCTGCTTTATCTGAAAGAGCAAGCTCAATGCTTTTTCCTGTAGCGTCTCCGCCGGCATGAAGAATCCTATTTATACTATGCGCGGCTTCCAGCGTCAATTCAATTTTATTTTCCCTGTTTTTATCAAATTCAACGCCATATTTTATTAAATCATCTATTGCATCCGAACTATTTTCGGAAATAAATCTTGCCACATCCGGATCTGTAAGACCTGCGCCTGCATTAACAGTATCTTGAACATGAAGTTCAACAGAATCTTTTAAATTTTCCGGCAAAACTCCGACAATTCCGCCTTGAGCATATCGAGAATTACTTTCCCCCAGGTTTGCTTTTGTAACCAGAAGAATTTCTTTATCAGTTTTCTCAGAAAGTTTTATTGCAGAATACAATCCGGCAATTCCACTTCCTATTATTACAACTGATTTAGTAGAAAATTTCATTTTAAATCTCTTCTTTATAAAAATTTGAGTGCTAACACAAATAATAAAATTTATTAATTTTCATTCCACACCTTATTAAGTTAGAAGTATACTTTAAAAATCAAGAATTTCAAGAGTTCTAACCTAATGACATCTTGTTTAAGATATCATACAAATATTTTTTTAAAAAATTCTTATTTGGGAAACCCTTGACATAAAAGCCATAGGTTTAATAGAATAGAATAATCAAATAAAAATTAAATAACATTGGGGCGTCGCCAAGCGGTAAGGCACCTGGTTTTGGTCCAGGCATTCAGAGGTTCGAATCCTTTCGCCCCAGGGTTGTAGTACAAGCAAGTCCTTCGGCTAATATGTCGAAGGGCTTTTTGTATTCATAGCTTATGTTTTCACCTGTCAGTAAAAAGTTCGATAGTATGATTTTTAACAGCTTAATTTTTTCATTACCGGATTGAGAAATATATAATTCGTAGGCTTCACTTGCAATATTAAGAATCTGAATGCCGTTTTCAATATAGCTTTTATTTGCTTTATCGTGTGCAGTTACTAAAGTTTGGAGTTTATCAAGTTCCAAAGTCCACTGATTATGTTTTTCAAGCCAAAATTCTTCTGTGATTAAATTATCAAGCTTATCTATATAAATTTTGTTAATTCTTTCCCTTAATCTTTGACTTTGAGAATGAAGGCTTTCGACACGTTCAAGATGATAAGCCTGTTCATCTTCATTGCTTGATTTTAAAGCCGTAATAATCCATTGCTTATGCTCTTCTGTAACATGAATCTTTTTAATTGCTTCCTTGAACTGTTTATCAAGTTCTTCTTCCCTAATATATTTATCCTGAGAGCATTCGCCTTTTCCATGCGTACAATGATAATAAATATATTTGCCTTTTTTGATTTCGGCAGTGATTGAACTTCCACATTCTCCGCAAGTCAGAAGCCCTGCAAACGCAAATTCATGTTCTTTTCTGTACAAAGGCTTATTATCTTTCTTAAACGCTTCCTGAACTCTATCAAAAAGTTCTCTGTCAATTAAAGCTTCGTGAGTTCCTTTAAAAATCCTGCCTTTGAACATGAAATTACCGATATAGAATATATTTTTAAGTATTGATTCAAGATGACTTTTGCCTATTTTAGGTTTTTCGGCTTTATAAACAAAACCTTCTTTGTATAACCCGTCAATTACTTTTTGAAGTGAATAATGCCCTTCCGCATAAAGATTAAAAGCCCTTAAAACAAATGGAGAAGTTTCAGTATCTATTTTTATGATTTTTGAAGATTCCCTTTTGTATCCCAAAGTCGGTTTTGAAGGATATTCCCCTTGCTCTGTTTTTTCAACAATAATTGTTTTTACATCTTTATTTTTTTTCAAAAACTTTACCATTTCAGTAAAGTTTGTTCTGCCTTCTTTTTTGGCGGTTTCATTGTCGGTAAATTCTTTTATAATTTTTAGATTCTTTTTTTCAGCGTAATCTTGCAGAAGTTTTAACTGAGCAGGGATTGAATAACCTTCTCTTTCCTGTTCCCTGCTTGAAACTCTTGCATAAATTACAGCTTTATTCATTGGAATTGCCTTTTTGTTGCTTTATTTTTTCTACATCTTCCCTTAAAGTCTTGATTTGATGAATTAAATCATCAATGGAAATTTTTAAATCATTTCCGATTGCTTCAATAATAGTTGAAAAGTCCATAATATTAAACCTCTTTATCCTAAATTTAATTAAAATCAACCAATTATGCTAATTATAGTATGTAGAACTATAGTATGCAAGATTTTAAAATAATCCTATGAAAAAAGATATATTAGTAAAATTCGGAAATAAAGTTCGAGAAGAAAGGCTTAAACAAGGTCTTTCGCAAGAAGCATTTGCAGAAAAAGCAGGTGTTCACAGAACTTATATTGGAATGATTGAAAGAGCAGAAAAAAATATAACTCTTACAAATATTGAAAAAATTGCTTTGGCTTTAGGTTTAACGCCTAAAGATTTATTGGATTAAGTGCAAACATGCCGGTTTAAAAAATTTTATAGCCAGATAAATTATGCGAGTTTACTTATCCGCAATGCCCACCGCTTAGGGAAGTACCTTTAAAATAGTTTTAATTGCCCTTCACCTGATTTTAATTTCCATTGGTCATGACCAATTTGCATAGCAATTTCACTTAATACACTTAATATTGTTTGCTTTTCAGGCGTAATGCCATTTTTTAATAATGGCATTATATCGAGAATAATTTCATCGGTCGTTGGAAAGTTTTTTTCTATTTGCTTTCTTTTTAAATATGATATTAAGAAATATTTTATTCTTAAATTAAGAGGAATATTTGTTTTAAATTTTTTATCCTTGTGAATATGAAATTTTTCTGTTTCTCTGTCATATTCAAAGTTTTCCATGAGCAAAGGACTTAAATCTTTATATTCTCTGCTTAATACATCCAAAAATCCTAATTCTAAGCCTTTCATAGTTAGTTCATTATTAATTTCTTCAAATTTTGCTCCGTCATTTTTGGCTATTACAGATTCAATTGTTTCAATAATCAATGGATATATATTTGTACCCAAGTTGTGTTTTTGGATACTTTGGGGAGTTTTTACTTTTTTAAAATTAATAATTAATTGTCCTGCAAGTACAGAATAAGAATGTTGCCGTTTTTTAAAGCTTGTTTGACCGTTAGCTTGCTGAACCGAACCGGCATACTCAAATCCAACTCTCTGGGCGGTTTCAACAATAAAATGCCAGTATTTAGGGTTGGAATGCGCAAAAACAAAGCTCATCCATCTGTTAAATTTTAAAACTCTGTACATTTCCTCAAAAGATTTTGCTAAAAGTTCTTTATAGATATCTTCTGTCTGGTGTTGTTCCCCACCTTCTATTGCTTCTAGCTTCCTGTCTTCTTCTGATACTTCAAAGCCAAGCCATGCATTCCACATCGTCGATAAATCAAGATAAGGGATTTTACTGCCATAAGGCGGGTCTGTATAAATATAATCTACGCTCTCATCTTTAACAAAGTGTAAATCCGTTGCAGAACCTTTGATAATATGAGCATTGTTTATATTTTTATCATTAATTATTGATTCAATTTCTTTTTTAGCCTCTATTAATCGCTTCCAAATTAGCAGGCTCAGGAGCAATCCTATATCTGTAATATCGGAATACTCCACTATCTCCGCCACCTTGACTTTTAGTATAATGAAAAGTTCTGTTAAATTTATTTGTGCTACTTGAAAAAGATAAAAGTAAACAATTTCTTATTTCTTTATCTTTAACTTTTAATATTAAATTTTTTAATAATGCAAGCTGTGCAAGCTGTTTTTTTGTAAACAATTGCTCAACAGTATCTACATCAGAGCCTTTTGGCAGTACATTTCCTTGTGGATAAGGATATTTTTTTAAACAAAGCAATATTTCTAAT
>Ga0209417_1001728_pt1 | contig 38529 bp, 26 predicted proteins | sample RifGroF2_FD_184002 | JGI IMG/M metagenome (GOLD analysis project Ga0209417, IMG submission 184002) | Groundwater microbial communities from Rifle, Colorado, USA - Groundwater F2 (SPAdes) (version 2) | ecosystem: Environmental > Aquatic > Deep subsurface > Groundwater | place: Rifle, Colorado... | reverse complement strand
TTTAATGGTGCGATCCAAAAGTTAAACAGAGTTGCTCAAGGCTATAGAAATTTTGATAATCTGAGGATTGCCATTCTCTTCTTCAACGGCAAACTCAACTTATTTTCACACTATTAACGGTAGAACCAAAAAATAAACCCAGATTCTCGCGATTCAGATTAGTCTCAGAGAAACCGTTTAGGCAACTCCTGTTTTCCGCAATACAGCACCCAAGACAACAAGTTTAAAAAAGTTAAGTCATTATTTTTCAATGAGTTGGTTTTTCAACGAAAATCGCTTGCGGAAGACAGGAGAACTTTTAAACAGCGGATTATGTCTATCTTTTTAATTTTTGTAAATAAGCTGATAAGGTTAAAGAGATTTATCCGTCAGCTGACGGATAGTCTGTTACTAAGGTTTGCACCTTTAGATGTTTAATCCACAAGAGCATATTTCTCCTCCATAGGCGGATTTTCGTTTCACTCAATTTTTCTGAAACCTAAGTAACCACATATATCCTAGTGAAACATAACCTTATCAGCTTATTTCTCATAATTGCACCATGATGTATAAAATAATAATACAAAAACTGAGATTTATTTTAGGCAGGTATAGAACAATAAGTCAACTTAAACGAAAAGTTCTTTTTAACAATTGAGAAAAATTAATAATCCCTTTGCCAGAAATGGTGTGGTTTATTGTTCTCAAGCTTTTTCCCTTATAAAATAGTTCATATTTTTACAGTGAGAAAAATAATTCTGTGGCATATACATTATTTATGATGAATATCGCTGATGATCCTATGTTTTGAACTGCACTACTTTTTGAACTTAAATGATTAGGAATCTCTATGAAATGGATAGAAAATTATAAAACCAAATTAGTTTCGGCAGAAAAAGCAGTATCCGTTATCAAATCAAATCAACGAGTTTATGTTCATCCCGGAGCTGCCAGCCCTGAAGTTTTATTAGTTGAGCTTACTAAAAGATACAAAGAGCTTCAAAATGTTGAGATGATCCATCTTCTTACTTTAGGAATTTCACCTTACTCGGATCCGGAATACGAAGGACATTTCAGGCATAATGCATTATTCATCGGAGGAAATGTTAGAAAAGCAGTAAATGAAGGAAGAGCCGATTTCACTCCAATCTTTTTATCTGAAATCCCTAATTTATTTTATCGTAACATTCTCCCCATTGATGTTGCGTTGATTAATGTTTCACCGCCGGACAAATATGGATTTTGCAGTTTTGGTGTGGGAATTGAAATCACTAAACCCGCAACTGAATGTGCAAAAATCATCATTGCACAGATCAATCCGAAACAACCTCGAACTTTAGGAAATTCTTTCATTCATATTGATAAAATTGATTATTGCGTTGAAGTTGATGAGCCATTGATAGAGCTCAGAACAGATTATGCAACATTAGCAGATGATGAAAAAGATATATATGAAAATATCGGTAAAAACATTGCAGGCTTAATAGAAGATGGTTCATCCCTGCAAATGGGTATTGGAAATATTCCCGACGCTGTGCTTCATTATTTAGATGATAAGCAAGATTTGGGAATTCATACGGAAATGTTTTCCGATGGTGTGATAAAGCTTGTTGAAAAAGGAATTCTGACAAACGAAAGAAAAACTTTACATCAAGGAAAAATAGTTGCTTCGTTTGTTCTAGGTACAAGAAAATTATTTGATTTTATCGACAATAATCCGTTAATGGAATTTCATCCTTCAGATTATACAAACGATCCATTCATAATTGCCCAGAATGACAAAATGGTTGCAATTAACTCAGCATTGCAAGTTGATTTAACGGGCCAAATCTGTGCCGATTCGATGGGTCCGAAATTCTACAGCGGTTTTGGCGGGCAATTGGATTTCATTCGCGGGGCAGCTCGAAGTAAAGATGGTAAACCGATTATTGGAATTCCATCTACTGCGAGAGATGGAAAAATCTCTCGTATTGTTCCATATCTAACTGAAGGTTCGGGTGTAACCACTACCCGCGGAGATGTTCATTATGTCGTTACCGAATTTGGAGTTGCTGATCTTTATGGAAAAACTATCCGACAACGCACAAAATCTTTGATTGACATTGCGCACCCAGATTTCCAGGAGGATTTAGATCGCCACGTCTCCGAAACATATTTCCGAAAAGCGTTGGTTTAAGAAAGGATAATCACTTGGGAAAAGATTTAAGTAAGTTAATAAGTAACTGGGAAAATACAGATTATAAAAAAACTATTGAGAAAAATCCTGAAAGACAGAAAGAGTTTACAACTGTATCATTCACTCCGATAGATCCGCTTTATGGACCATCATCCTCAGAAGAAGATAATTACGAATCAAAAATAGGGTTCCCTGGTAAATATCCTTTCACTCGTGGGATTCAGCCGACAATGTATCGTGGAAAGCTTTGGACAATGCGGCAATATGCAGGATTCGGTACAGCAAAAGAATCCAATGAACGCTACAGATACCTCCTCAACCAAGGTCAAATGGGATTATCAGTAGCTTTCGATTTACCTACTCAGATCGGATATGATAGTGATGATCCAATTGCGTTTGGTGAAGTTGGAAAAGTTGGGGTTGCAATAGATACTCTTGCTGATATGGAAATTTTATTTAATAAAATTCCTTTGGATAAAGTATCAACCTCAATGACAATAAATGCTCCTGCATCAGTTCTGCTTGCACTTTACATCGCAGTTGCTGAGAAGCAAAATATTCCTAAAGAAAAACTTAGTGGAACAATTCAAAATGATATTCTAAAAGAGTACATCGCAAGAGGTACATACATTTATCCTCCAAAGCCGTCAATGCGGCTTATCAACAATATTTTTTCTTATTGCGCTAAAGAAGTTCCTAAATGGAATACGATTTCAATTTCCGGATATCACATTCGTGAAGCCGGTTCAACTGCTGCGCAGGAAGTTGGATTTACCTTAGCTAATGGAATTGCCTATGTTGAAGCTGCTCTTAAATCCGGTTTAGACTTGGATGATTTTTCTAAAAGAATTTCCTTTTTCTTTAATGCTCACAATGATCTTTTTGAGGAGGTGGCAAAATTCAGAGCAGCCCGGCGATTATGGGCAAAAATTATGAAGGAAAGATTTGAGGCGAAAGATCCTCGATCAATGATGTTAAGATTTCATTCTCAAACTGCTGGATCGACTCTTACCGCTCAGCAAATTGATAATAATATTGTTCGAGTAACCATACAAGCATTGGCTGCCGTTTTAGGCGGTACACAAAGTCTCCACACAAATTCCAGAGATGAAGCGTTATCACTTCCCACTGAAGAATCAGTCCGAATAGCGCTTCGCACTCAACAAATTATCGGATATGAAAGCGGAGTAACAAATACTATTGATCCTCTTGCAGGTTCATATTTTATTGAAGCTCTAACCGATCAAATTGAAAAAGAAGCAGAAGAATACATTAAAAAAATTGATGAGATTGGCGGAATGGTTTCAGCGATAGAGGCTGGATATGTTCAGACTGAAATACAAAACGCAGCTTATAAATTTGAAAAGGAATTGGAAGCCAGAAATAAAATTGTCGTTGGTGTAAATAAATTTCAGATAAAGGAAGAAGACCAAAAGGAATTGCTTAAAATTAATAGGAATGTTCAAGAAGAGCAGATTAAATTCTTGAAAAAAGTCAAAGCTGAACGCAATAATGCTGAAGTTAAATCCAAACTAAAGGAACTTGAAAAAGCAGCTAACGGAACGGACAACTTAATGCCGTATATTTTATCCGCAGTAAAAAGTTATGCAAGCGTTGGTGAGATTTGTAATACTATGCGCAGAGTTTTTGGTGAATACAAAGAACATTTAGTTATCTAAAAAATGTTCTGATTTGATCTGATAAATTTCGCTTCTCTTCATTTTACAAAAGCATTCAGAATAACCGTAGAGCTTTACAATCAATTCGGAAAATTCTTCTACATTTTTTTCTCCGCAGCCAATACTATTGCTATTAAAAAACATTGATTAATTTAGATTTGCTTGCTGTCTGTTTCTTTTTAATTACCCCCTCTTGGTTACTCTCAAAGTGAGATAAAAAACATCTAATTATTTCTAATTTCGCATCTTTTTAATGGCATATACATTGTCCCATGGATGATGTTATCTTGTCATTAATTACTGAGGGTTTTATGTACAGAGGGATTTATTCTAAAAAACTGATTGCGGCTTATATTCTAATTGGAGTATTGAGCACATTAAATATCCTTTATAGTTATGGATGTGCAACAGAAAGCGAATCCACAAAGGTCGAGGAACGTGATGGTTTGCTTTTTGTTCTTGGTAAAGATAGATTATTTTCAGGAAAAGTTGTGGATACTTTAGCAAAGAAAATACTAGAGTACGAAGTTGTAGATGGTAAAAAGAATGGAGAATTTAAAATAAGTTCGCTAAATGGCTCCGTTGAAATGGAAGGAAAAATAAAAGAAAATTTAAATGAAGGTCAGTGGCGCTACTATTACCCTAGCGGACAATTGGAGTCAGTGGGTGATTTTGAAAACAACCTGTCCGAAGGCAAATGGACATGGTATTTTGAAAATGGGAAGATTAGGGAGATTGGATATTTCAAAGCCGGTAAGAAAGATGGCGATTGGACAATCTATGATGAAAAAGGAAATATTAAGCGAAAACTATTTTTTAAAGAAGGTCAGATAACTGATGATAAGGAATTTAATAAAGATATGTTTACTTAACGCTCGAAATCAATATGGGAATAGTCATGAAAATCTTGTATCAGGTAATCTTTTAATGATTGTGTGCACAACTTTCGGCTTTTGAATTATTATGCTTGTACAGTAAAATTTTATTTTTATTTGGTTTGCCAGGATGGAAATCTTTTCAGTCCCTTTTTATTATAAATTCTGCCAGTATGAAATGCATTGAAAATAAAAACCCCCGAACTTTCGCCCGGAGGTTTTACTTATCATCATTAACAGAAAGGAGGCAAGAAAAAACTTAAAAATTATTACGGGAATAACGGATTGCCCGGATCATCTAAATCATCATTACTTGTCTTAGATGCATATATAGTATATGTATCTTCCGAAAATGTGCTCGAGTAAAGAATAAGAATTTTTGACCCGGCTTTTACAATTATTTCTCCTTCCAACTCACCAATTGCAATACTAGTAGTTGTGCCTGCTGGGACAGCGTAAGTTGTTACATATGCGTAAGTACCCTTTGGCAAATCGGAGAGGACTACTGTTCTGCCTGCCGGAACCGTGGCGACCTCACCTCTAAAATTTAAATATATTGTACCCGCAGCTAAATTTTTAAGTGATAAACTTGTTTCTGATTCGGAAGAACAACCCCAAAATGTAAACAAAGAAATAAACAAAATCGCAAGATTTTTTTTCATATTACTGCTCTTTACTTAATTATCTTTGCCTAAATAAAACAAGTAATGTGCCACTTGTTTCTTCTTAGATTGAATTGTTTTTGTTCGTTTTTAATAAAAAACTTAACAATTAAACCATTATTAAGTAATATTTACGAAGGAAAGGAAGGAATTTTGGAAGAGGAAAAAGTATCTCACTCTAATAAGAAATTCTAAAATAAGAGATTTTCTTACTGAACTGATTAAAATCTAAATGATCTTTTCTAGCGGTAACTGAAAAAGGCGAATCTGATCATCTTTTCGCTCCACTTCCTTGTTAAACTGTTCAAGTGCCTCAATTAGTTTCTGTAATTTTGATTCATCTTCAAAAGCAATCATGCGGACGCAGTTATAACCAGGAAATGGCCTTGTGCCAAGATGCGCATCGGTAGAATGACCCTTACCTTTTACTTCCTCCCAGTGAGTATAATAATCTATTCCAAATTCATTTAGAATACTGGAAATTCTTTGGTCAAGAACATCATGATACACTAAAAATGCAAATTTCATTTTTGTTCCAAGGTATTATTTATCAAGAAGCGGCTTTCGTATCTCTTCGGTAACTTGTGACGATTTCTTTTTTTTCCTTAATGAATTTAATTTACTAACGAGATCAAATAATTTATTGATAGAAAGATCATCAAGAATAGTATAAACCACTGGAACTATGAACAATGTCAGCAAAGTAGAAGTAATCAATCCTCCAATCACCGCTTGCCCCATTGGTGATCTGAATTCAGAACCTTCACCCAGAGCTAAAGCAACCGGCATCATTCCGAAAATCATGGCAAATGTGGTCATCAATATTGGACGTAATCTTGTTGGGCCTGCCTTTATTAAAGCATCAAATCTAGAAAAACCTTTCTCACGCAATACATTGGTATAATCAACTAATAAGATTCCGTTCTTAGTTACCAAACCCATTAACATAATTATTCCTATCAAGGAAATAACAGAAATGGAGCTACCAAAAATTAACAAGAAAATCACCGCTCCAATTATTGACATTGGCAGGGCAAGCATGATTGAAAATGGATAAACAAAACTATCAAATTGCGCCGCTAAAACTATATAAACAAATACTATTGCAAGAATTAGCGAAAGCAACATATTGGCGAATGATTCTTCTTGTTGTTGTCCTTCGCCCACGACCTCAATTGAATAACCCGGTTCTAAGCTGATATCTGCAATTCTTTTTCTGATATCTGATAACGCTTCACCAAGAAGTCTTGCCGATAAATTTGCGCCGACTCTAATTTCTTTCTGTTTAGCATATCTATTGATTTGTGAAGGTCCTGTTCCCTCCAAAATTGATGCGACATCTCCAAGAGGAATTATTATTTCTCTGCCGTCTTGACGTTTTTTACTACTCTTAAAAGTTAGAGAATTTATATCATCGAGTTTTGTACGATCTGATTTCTGGAGCCGCACTCTTACGTCATATTGTTCATCGCCTTTTTGAAATTGCGTAGCAACATAACCATCAACCATGGCTCTAATTGAAGAAGCAATTAAAAAAGGATTAACTCCTAAATCCGATGCTTTCTCTCTGTCAATTTGTACCCGCACTTCAGGTTTAGATATCTCTAAGCTATTCTCAACATCAACTGCTCCCTTAGTTGATTTCACTATCGTTTCAACTTTCTCAGCGATTTCAGATAATTTATTCAGGTCTTCACCTCTAACACTCAGCGAAATTGGTTTATCATTTCCTCCCATTGTGCGCACAGTAAAGCTGAAATCCCCGCCTGGCACGTATTTAAGCTGACTTCTTATTTCAGCCATTATTTCCTTATCGTTCTTACTGCGTTCTTTTTTATTGATCAATTTTACTAAGATATTTCCTGTGGTAACCGGATTATTTCCAGATCCAATAGTTGTAAGCACTGTTTGTATTTCTCTTCTCTCCCGTAAAATATTTTCTACTTGAGTGCATAAATTACTTGTCTGTTCAAGTGAACTGCCTGGTGCGGCTTTCACTTCAATCATAAATTCATTTCTGTCTGTCTCCGGGAAAAATTGTGATCCTAACATTCCCATAAGGAAAAAGCTGATTACAAATATGAAAATGGCTCCAAAGACAATCGTCTTTCTATGATTGAGAGACCATGAAAGTGCTGTCCTATATTTTTGATTTAGAATGTCGAAGAAGTGATTGAAATAATAAAGAATCTTCTGAAGAATATTTCCCTCTTTAGATAATGCCTCATCTTCCCTATTAAGCCATCGTGATGAAAGCATTGGAGTTAACGTGAATGCTACAAACAAAGAGACTAACACTGCAACTGAGATTGTTATACCAAATTGATAGAAAAACCTTCCGACTATTCCGGGCATAAATGCAACCGGAACAAATACTGCTACAACTGTAAAAGTCGTTGCCATTACAGCCAATCCGATTTCCTGGCTGGCAGATTTTGCAGCTTCCATTGGAGTTTCACCCTGACTCATGTGCCGGTAGATATTTTCAATCACTACTATTGCATCATCAATTAATAATCCAACAGCAAGGGAAAGTGCAAGCAACGACATCATGTTAAGAGTAAAATTTAGAGCGTACATAATTATGAAGCTTGCGATAATTGAAGAAGGAAGAGCGAGAGCACTTATTACTGTAGCACGGAAGTTTGCAAGGAATAAATAAATGACGAGAATGGCTAATAAACCGCCATAAAGAATATCGAACAAAACATCATTGATCGAATCTTTTATAAATACACTGTTATCCTGGGCAAGAAAAATATTTATGTTTGAAGGAATTTCGCTTTTTAACTTTTCAATCTGCTTGTTTACTTCAGTTGCAACTCGTACTGTGTTGCTTCCTGATTGCTTAATAATATCAAGACCAACAGCAATATTTCCATTTACTCTTGTTAAACTTTTTTGTTCTTTAACTCCGTCTACAACTTTTGCAATATCGGATAAATAAACGGGTTTACCTTTTGGGGTTGCTACAATTACCTTATTAAAATCATCTACATTTTTATATTTACCCATGGTACGAAGAAGCACTTGCCGCGAACCTTCGGTAAGATTTCCACCGGGGATTTCCACATTCTGGGCACCAACATTTTGAATCACATCTTGAATGGACAGATTAAATGCTCTTAATCTCGAAGCATCAACTTCGATTTGAATTTCCCGCTCAGCACCTCCTACTAAATTCACTGCACCCACACCGGGAATGTTTTCCAGTCTTTTTTTAATGCTTGTCTTTGTAAGCTCAGTTATTTCTTTTTCAGATAAACTTCCTGAAACAGTTAGTGACATTATAGGAAAACTTGCCGGATCATATCTTTGAATAATAGGATCTTCAATTTCAAGCGGAAGCTCACCTCTTATAGCTGAAATTTTTTCACGAACATCTTGAGCTGCAACTTTTCCATCGACTTCAAGCTTGAAAGCGATAACTACTATTGATACACCTTCCTGCGAATATGATTGCAGTTCATCAACTCCAGCGACAGGGTTAACTGCATCTTCAATTTTTTTTGTTACGTCAGTTTCGATTTGCTCGGGACCAGCACCCGGAAGAATTGTTGTAATGATAACAAATGGTATATCAACATCAGGATATAGATCAACGTTAAGCTTAACAAGAGAAAATAATCCTAAAACAACCAATGCCATTATCATCATTGTCGCAAAAACGGGCCGTCTAATCGATACATCTGCTAATTTCATTTATCTACCTAAAGAGTTTCGTATATTACTTAATGAAAAATTTTGTTCTTTATTTCACAACGTTAACAGGGATTCCATCTTTTAGATTATTCATACCAAGTGTAACCACATTCTCATTTTCTTTTAAACCATTTAGTATTTCAGTATGCGTATCTTCTGTTATGCCTTCAGTCACTTTTCTAAAATAAGCCTTACCATCGTTGATAATAAATACACCTCTGTCGTTGTCATTTGTGATTATAGCTAGCGATGGAACGGCTAAAGAACCTTTTTGATTTTTCAAAATGATCCTTACTCGACAAAACATTCCCGGTTTAAACCATTTGTCATTGCTGTTTGGGATCAATCCCTTTATTTCAAATGTTCTTGACGCAACATCCGCCGATTTAGAGATTTGAATTACTGTTCCCCTCATCACTAATTCCGGTTTCAATTCTGAAAATATTTCAATCGGTTGATTAACCATCAGGCTCATAATATCCTGTTCGCCAACATTGAAGATTGCTTTTAACCGATTGATTTTTGCAATAGTGATTATTCGTATACCCGGCATTGCTAGATCTCCGGCTTCACTGTTAATTTCTGCTACTACTCCCGAAATCGGTGCGGTTAGTTCAACAAGACTTTTAGCGGCTTCATAATTCGCTTTTGCAATATTGAAAGCTGTTTGAGCGCCATCAAACATTTGCTGTGAGATAGCTCCTTCGCTGTATAACGCCTGCATTCTTTCTAAATCTTTCTTAGAATTTAAATAACCTGCTTCTGCTTGATAATATTGAGATGCAGCTCCAACTTTATCTAATTCAACAACCAATTTTCCTTTTTCAACAGTATCTCCAACACGAACTTTGATACCAACTATTCTCTCGGATATTTTAGCCACAACATAAGCCTGTTCTTCACCTTCCAATGAACCGGTATATGTTTTTGATGATTTTATGTCTCTGTACTCGACTTTAACAGCATTAACTGCAACCGTATCAAGTTCTACACTGTTTTTAACAGTTATCGTTTCTTCCGATTTGTTTTGACATCCATACATTAAAACCATTATCAAAGAAATAGCTAATAAATTTGAAATTGCTTTTGTTATGATATTCATTTGTTGAATAATTCTCCTTTGTGAGATTATTAAATTGTTATTATCAAAACGATTCTAAGCTGACTGCATATTCCCAATCGGATTTTGCAATAAGGTAATCGTAAATAGCTTGAGCATAATTAGTTTTTGCAAATGTAAGCGCAGCTTGAGTATCAATCAATTCAAGCTGAGTACCAACTCCGTTTTTATATCTGCTTTGTGCAATCTTCAGGGCTTTCTCAGCTTGCTGCAAACTTTTTTCTTGCGCTGTAATTCTTTTTTTTGCTTCTTCCATTTTCATTTTTGCCTGGAGTATTTGAATCTTGAGAGTTTCCTCATACTTCATAAGTGAAAAATCAACTTTTTGCTTATCGATTACAGCTTGTTCAATTCTTGCACCGCGGCTGAAACCATCAAATAAAGTATATGATAGCTGCAAACCAACAAAAAATGTTTTTGCCCAGTTATACTCCTTGAACTTGAAAGTATTGTCCTGAGATTGAAATTGATACTGTCCAAAAAAAGCTAAAGTTGGAAAGTAATCTGATCTTTGAATCGTAATATTCTTTTCAAGCAAGGATGATTGGACTTTTAATTGATTGATTAACGGATTATTATCGATCGCCTCAGTACTGTACTGATCAATTAAATTTGATGGAACTTCCTCAAAAGTAAATTTTCCAATTAATTTAATTTGCTGTTCAAGGTCTAAAGCGAGCAAATTTTTCAAATAGTTCTTCATCAACTCTAAATTATTCTCCGTTTGAATTACCATTGGTTGAACATTTGCTACTTGGACTTCAGACCTGAGCAAATCATATTCCGACACAACACCTTGCCTGTATAAAGCTGAAACATTTTGAAGAGTAGCTTTTGCAACTCCATAATTCTGATTACTTACTACTAGAAGTTCCTGCATCAGTAAAACATTATAAAAAGATTTCTTTACAGAATTTATGATCTGCTGCTTTGTGGATTTTTCTCCATACCTTGAATAATTGGAATATTCATTCGCAATTTGAATAGCAGTGTTTACCTTTTGATTATAGATCACCTGGCTTACTGAAAAGCCCAGATCATAGCTGTTTTTTGAACCGAGTTCAATCATTAGTGTTTGATCTGATTCATTAAATGGAGTGTTACCCGGAATAAATAAAACGGGAGATTTAATATTTCGAGTGTATCTTCCGCTGAATTCCAATCTTGGAAAAGCATTTGCATACGCTTCGTTTATTTGCTCTTCAGCTTTCTTAACATCTTCATTAGCAATTTGAATATCCCAGTTTTTCTCAAGTGCTATCATTATTGCTTGATTAAGAGTTAGGTTTAGAGTGTCTTTAGATTCTTGAGAGAATAAATTAGGATTTAGTATTAAAAATGTGATGCAGAAAATATGATTCAATTTTCTGCCGAATGAATTCATCATTGTATGTACCCTCAAGTGAAAAGATCAGAAAAATTAAGTGCGCAAAATATCATAAAATAATATTCTAATGCAATTCTAAATTTTTATTCTTCAGAAATTGATTTATAGCCGCTGCTGCTTTACGTCCCGCACCCATTGCAAGAATAACTGTAGCCCCGCCCGTAACAATATCTCCGCCGGCAAATACCCCTTCTTTGGAAGTTTTCATGGTAGCATTATCGACAACAATGTTGCCCCACTTATTAAATTGAAGTTCAGGTGTAGTTTTTTGAATTATCGGATTCGATCCATTACCAATTGCGATAACTGCCATGTCAAGCTCAAGTTGGTATTCCGAACCTGAAATTGGAACCGGTCTTCTTCTTCCTGAACTATCAGGTTCACCCAATTCCATTTTTTGAAGTTTTACTGCTTTCAGCCAACCATCTTTTGTCCCTAAGAACTCAAGCGGATTAGCTAAGTAAATAAATTCTATTCCTTCTTCTTTTGCATGGTGGATTTCTTCTTTTCTCGCAGGCATTTCTACATCGGATCGGCGGTAGATAATATATGAATGCTCTGCACCGAGTCTTTTTGAAATTCTCACTGCATCCATTGCAGTATTGCCGCCGCCAAAGACAGCAACCTTACTATTTTTGCAATGGAAAACCGGAGTATCATAATCCGGAAATTGATAAGCTTTCATCAGATTAACGCGTGTTAGGAACTCATTTGAAGAATAGACCCCATTTAAATTTTCACCAGGAATATTTAAGAAATAAGGCAGCCCTGCTCCGACTGCAATAAAAACAGCATCATATCCATTCTTGAGCAATTCGTCAACTGTATCAATAAATCCAATTACAACATTTTTTTGAAAATCTACACCAAGTTTTTTTAACGATTCAATCTCAGCTTTAACTATTTCTTTCGGCAGACGAAATTCGGGTATTCCATAAATTAAAACTCCGCCAAGTTCGTGAAGTGCTTCAAAAACAGTAACATCATGTCCTTGCTGAATCAAATCTCCGGCGCAGCTTAAACCTGCAGGTCCGCTTCCTACAATGGCAACTCTTTTGTTCGTTTTGGTTTTTATTTCAGGAGTTCTTATTCCAACATGTTCTCTCTCATAATCGGCAACGAATCTCTCTAATCTTCCAATTGCAACAGGTTCGCTTTTTTTACCAACTACACACTTTACTTCACATTGTTCTTCCTGCGGACAAACTCTGCCGCAAATGGCAGGTAGCAAATTATCTTCTTTTACTTTTGCTGCCGCTCCAAGAAAATCTCCTTCAGCTACTAAAGAAATGAAATCACCAATTTTAATTCCTACAGGACAACCTTCAATGCAAATTGGTTTCGGACACTGCAAACATCTTAATGCTTCCATCTTTGCAAGCTCTTCGCTAAAGCCAAGATTCACTTCACTGAAATTATTTACTCTTGTACTTCCCTCTTGTTGGGGCATTCCCTGCCGGGCAATTTTCATTCGTTCTTTATTAGTTAGCATATTGTTTTGTGATTAATATTATTTGATATAAATTCTAACTAAACTCTATTATTGATGGGCTAAAGCCCATTTTGGAGTAGACAGTCGTTTAACCCCAACCTTAAGGCTGGGGTTAGAAAAATACGACAACTTGTAGGGACTTTAGTCCAATATTCTTTCAGCTTTAAAATCTGTGTGATTACTGGGCTCATTAATCATTTCCGCTGAAAATGTTTTTCACTTTCACATTGGAATTTTTCTAAAGAAATTTTCTCATCCATAAGATAAGTGCGATTTCTTCTATCCAATGTTTCAAAGTCAACTTTGTGCGCATCGAACTCGGGTCCATCAACACAAACGAATACGGTTTTATTATCTACAGTTGCTCGGCATCCTCCGCACATTCCTGTTCCATCAACCATAATTGGGTTAAGACTGACAACAGTCTTAATATTTTTATCGCGGGTAACTTCAGCAACGGCTTTCATCATTGGAATCGGCCCAATGGCTAACACAAAATCAATTTTCTTGTGGAGAATTAATTCTTTTAATTGATCAGTAACAAATCCTTTTTTACCATAGCTTCCATCATCAGTGGTTACATAAACTTCGTCACATACATTTCTCATTTCATCTTCAAGAATCACAAATTCTTTTGATCTTCCACCGATTATAGAAATCGTATGATTGCCAGCTTGTTTGAGCGCTACCGCAGTAGGATATGCAATTGCAGTTCCCACACCGCCTCCAATGCTTACTGCATTTCCAAATTTTTCTATTTCAGAAGGTTTACCGAGCGGACCAACGACATCTAAAATAGTATCACCTGCTTCCAGCATGTTCAGTTCCATTGTTGTTCTCCCAACAGCCTGCACGATAATAGTAATCGTTCCATTTTCATTATTGGAATCTGCAATTGTCAATGGAATGCGCTCCCCACTTTCATCGATCCTTATGATTACAAACTGCCCCGGTTTTCGTCTTTGAGCAATTTTAGGGGATAAAATATCGAATCGTTTAATATTCGGTGCTATGAATTTTGCCGATAAGATTTGCGGCATGGGATTAACTATGAATCTTCTCTAAAAAATAAGACTTGATTAACATAAAATGTGCCATTGAAAACTATAGTTGTGAGTAAGAAAGATCGGCTTTCAATGAATTAAAGGAAATATTTTTTCTTCTCAACACCAATAATAAAACGTGCAATCTTAGATTTTCTTACTTGTGAAAATTTCTTTACTATTATCAAGAATTATTACCACGCATTTATCAAATAGGAGTTGAACCTGTCCATCTTACATTAAAATCGCAGAATGAAATTCTATTATAAAATCATTATTCTTTTTAGAAAAATAAGTTTATCTTTTGCCCTAAAATAAATCACAATAAGAATTTTATTCTATGCAAGGTTTTGAAAATCTACTTGGTCAAATAAGCGATTGGGTTTGGGGAATTCCGTTGCTTGTACTTCTTTTTGGTACACATATTTTTCTCACTATTCGTCTAAAATTCATTCAACGATTTATAGGAAAGGCAATAAAAATTTCTTTCGGCAGAAATAAAGAAGGTGAAGGAGATATAAGCCAATTTGGTGCAATGACAACAGCATTAGCCGCCACTATTGGAACCGGCAATATAGTTGGTGTTGCCACTGCCGTTGCAAGCGGTGGTCCCGGAGCTGTTTTATGGATGTGGCTAACCGGCGTTTTTGGAATTGCAACTAAATATTCTGAAGCTCTTCTTTCAGTAAAATATCGTGTAACAACAAAAGATGGTTTGATGGCAGGCGGACCAATGTATGTTTTAGAAAAAGGTATGAACAACAAATTCCTTGCAATTCTTTTTGCTGCATTTACTTCAGTTACTGCATTTGGAATTGGTAACATGGTCCAGGCAAATTCTATTTCTCACTTAGTAAATGAAACCTTTCAAATTTCTCCATGGATAACGGGAGTTATTCTCACTGTTTTAACCGCAATCGTAATCATTGGAGGAATTAAATCGATTGCAAAAGTATGCGAAAGACTTGTTCCCTTCATGGCAATCTTTTATGTGCTGGGCTGCTTAATAATATTAATTCTGAATGTATCTTCAATCCCAGCCACAATAAAATTAATTTTTGAAAGTGCTTTCACAGGTCATGCTATGCTCGGCGGATTTGTTGGTGCAGGAGTTAAAGAAGCAATTCGATTTGGAATTTCGCGAGGATTATTTTCTAATGAATCCGGTCTAGGAAGTGCTCCGATTGTAGCGGCAGCAGCACAAACCAAAAATCCTGTCCGCCAGGCATTAGTTTCCTCAACAGGAACTTTTTGGGATACTGTTATTGTCTGTGCTTTAACTGGAATTGTTATCGTAAATTCCAATGAATGGATAAATGGATTAAATGGAGCATCATTAACCAAAGCAGCTTTTTCCGATTTACCGATTATTGGTCCAATTATTTTAACGGTAGGTCTTCTAACATTTGTATTTTCAACCATTTTAGGCTGGTCATACTATGGAGAAAAAGCGGCAGAGTATTTGTTCGGAACTAAAATAACCAAACCATACAGATGGATCTGGGTTGGTTTCGTAATGATAGGATCGGTGCTTTCACTTAAAGCCGTTTGGTCTTTTGCAGATATTACAAATGCATTAATGGCAATACCTAATTTGATTTCCTTGATTTTCTTAAATAAAATTATTGTTAAAGAAACGGATGAATATCTCTGGCAAGGAAATCTTGATAAATAAAGTTTTAATTCACTAACAAGCGGTACGCAGTTATTACTGGAAATTTTTCTTAATCTTAATCATAATCTTAATCTAACTTGTTGTTAAATCTTTTATGTAGATTAAGAAAAGGATTAAGAAATAAATTTTAACATTCTGCGTGAGCTAAATCGCTAAGAAAGAATAATGGAATATATTTCAAAACTTATTGATCTATTTTTACACTTAGATGTTCATTTACACGAACTTATTTTGCAATATGGGACACTAACCTATTCAATCTTATTTGCAGTAATTTTTGCTGAAACCGGTTTTGTGTTCACTCCTTTTTTACCTGGAGATTCGCTGCTTTTCGCTGCAGGTACATTTGCAGCAAAGGGTTCATTTAACGTTCATCTTTTGTTTTTCATTTTATCTGTAGCTGCAGTGCTTGGTGATACGGTTAATTATTGGATTGGACACTACATCGGCATGAAAATATTCAATTGGAAAATACCTTTTCTAAAGAAGGAGCATATTGATAAAACCCATCAGTTCTATGAGAAATACGGCGGCAAAACAATAATCATAGCGAGGTTTGTTCCAATTGTGAGAACATTTGCACCATTCGTAGCAGGAGTTGGCAGCATGACTTACTCAAAATTTATTACCTACAATGTGGTTGGTGGAATTGGCTGGGTTGCAATCTTTATTTACGGCGGTTTCTTTTTCGGTAATCTTGATTTTGTGAAAAATAATTTCTCGTGGGTGATTGTTGTTATCATCTTTCTGTCAATCCTGCCGGGAATAATTGAATACATTCGGCATAAAATGCAGAAAGCAAAACTAAATCCGGAGGAGTAGAAAAAACTTTTCGTTAGTGATTGTGGTGATAGTTGTAATCTCAGTCATCCCGGCAATCTCGGAATTTGTAAGACATAAGTTTCTGAAGAAGAAGTAATGCTGCAGCTTAAAGATGACATCTTTCAGTATGTAGTTCAAAACGTGAAAAGATGTCATCTTTCTTATGATGGAATTTTATTTCAATCACTTCCCATTTAATCCCTCAACAATTTCTTTAAAACTTGCAAGTCCTGCTTCAACATTTTCAATTATTTCCAATGCGAGGATATCCGGAGCAGGAAGGTTTTCCATATCTCCAAGACTCTCATCTTTTAGCCAAAAAATATCAAGATTGGTTTTGTCTCTTGCAATGATTTCATCGTAAGTAAATTTCTTAAACCGCTCTGTCTCTTTTCTCTTGAATCTGTTATTTGGATTGTAACGCTCAACAAAATCTTTCAAATCAACATATTTCATTTGTTGAGTTTTTAATGTGAAGTGAATGTTTGTGCGAAGATCATAAATCCATACACCCTTTGTCCATGCAGTTTTAGCTGCGGGTTTGTTATCAAAGAAAATTACATTTGCTTTTACTCCCTGAGCATAAAATATTCCTGTCGGTAATCTTAATATTGTATGGAAGTCTGTACTTTTCAGCAATTCTTTTCTTACGGTTTCCCCTGCCCCGCCTTCGAATAAAACATTATCCGGAACAACCACTGCGGCTTTACCATCTGCTTTTAACATGGAGCGAACATGCTGGACAAAATTTAATTGTTTGTTAGATGTCGTTGTCCAGAAATCCTGCCTTTCATAAGTAAGAGTTTCTTTACTTTGGGTCCCATCCTCGTTTGAAATTGTAATACTGCTTTTCTTACCAAATGGAGGATTTGTCAACACAAAATCAAATTTTTGAGATGGCGAAGCAAGCAAACTGTCTGCTCTCTCAATCGGCGGTTCGCTGTTCAAATCGCCAATATTGTGAAGGTACAAATTCATCAGACAAAGCCGCGCTGCATTTGGCACAATTTCCCAACCGCGGAAAGTTTTAAATTTAAGAAACTCTTTTTCCGATTTATCCAATGTGAATTTCTTTTCATCGGAAATAAAATCATAAGCGGCGAGAAAGAATCCACCAGTACCACAAGCTGGATCGGCAATGGTTTTCTTTGGTTCCGGTCTAATGCATTCAACCATCGCTTTTATCAGAGAGCGCGGAGTAAAATATTGACCCGCACCAGATTTTGTATCCTCAGCATTTTTCTCCAGCAAACCTTCATAAATATCACCTTTAACATCAGCGCCGAGCACAACCCAGTTTTCATCATCAATCAATTGAATGAGTTTGTAAAGCTTTGCCGGATCCTGAATTTTATTTTGTGATTTGAAGAATATTTCACCTATCATTCCTTTTTCTTTACCAAGCTCATTTAAGATTTTTATATAATGAACTTCAAGCTCTGCCCCGCTTTTATTTTGTAAGCTTTCCCAATTGAGTTTTTTAGGAATCTGAATATCTCTGTTGTATGGCGGTTTAGAATATTCATCCGCCATTTTGAGAAAGAGAAGATATGTAAGCTGTTCTACATAATCGCCGTAGCTAACTCCATCGTCTCTTAATGTATTGCAGTAATTCCAAACGCGCTGGACTATTGATGCTGTTGTCATATCAGTTATTTTTGTTTATAAGGTTTACAACTACTTTCACAATTATATCTTTTTCTTTCGGATTGCTTGCCGCTATCATTAAACATAGTGCAACTAAGGCATTATCGGCAATTCTTTTTTCGCCGCTAGTTCCGTAGAGAAAACTGTTTTTGCTCAGATACATTAAAAATAAAGCAGCACCTATTCTTTTGTTACCATCAATAAAGGAATGATTTTTTATCGTAAGGTAGAGAAGCATTGCTGCCTTTTCTTCGAGACTTGGATAAAGTTCTTTTTTATTGAATGTCTGATAAATTGTGCCGATTGTACTTCTGAACGATTCGTTCTTTTCTTTTCCGAATAATCCAGAACCGCCAAATTTATTTTTAAGATTCGTTATTAGTTTTGCAGAATCCTTATAACTGATTTTATATTCTTCTTTTCTTTCAATTCTTCCCAATTTTAATTTTTGATGGTCATATTGGTCAAGTATATCGAGTGCATAAGTATAATCTGAAATTACTTTTAAAATGCCTGTAAATTCGTCCTGCTTTAACTGAAAACTATCCGCTACCCGCTTAAAAACTTCAATAGATTTTTCTAACTCCTTTACCTTTTCGCTTTGCTCTTTTAATCTTTTTTCATTTAAAGAATATCCTTTAACAAGATACTCTTTCAGAATTTTATTCGCCCAGATACGAAATTGGGTACCACGTTTTGATTTAACTCTATAACCGACTGAGATAATTACATCCAAATTATAATGGTCAATATTGCGTATTATACTTCTATTTCCTTCAATTTGAACTTGTCGGAATTTCCGACAAGTTGAAGTGCTATCAAGTTCTGCTTCCTCATAAATATTTTTGATATGCTCTAAAATAGTAGGCCGGGCTTTCTCAAAAAGTTTTGTCATTTGGGTTGGAGTTAACCAAACAGTGTCTTCCTTAAGATTAACACTAAGTTCTGTTTCACCTTCGGGAGATCTATATATTACAATTTCGCCTTTTGATTCCATTTCATTTAATCATATTTAGTTCAACTACCGAGAAATACCCGGTAGTTGAAATTAAACTAATTTCCCCTCAAAGGCTCTCTTCAAAATACTTTGTCTTAATGTTTCTGCTTTTGTTAAGCTATCATTTATCGCTTTTTCAAGTGCTTCTGATCCCGCAAAGCGGGATTCTATTTCTTCTACGATTTGGGTTTGTTGGTTATAGTTTGGCAACATTAAATCATATTCTGAGAGAGACTTAAAATTAATTCTTGGATGTTGAACTCCACTCATATGGTTTTGAGCATAACTAACAAAATCTTCCATTAGCATTCTGTATTTTAAAAATGAATTTGATAAACCCTCTCGCTTATTAAATACTAGAATATCTGTTGAGCAGACACCATTAAATTCAGCAATAGTAACTTTGTTTAGATATGGTCGCAGCTTTCCATAAAGTAAGTCTCCTTTGCTAAAAATTGTTTTTGTACTTCTAACTGTATCAGAATTCTCATTTCCTAAAATCTTTCCTGTCCCTTTTTCAATGTGTTCAAGCCCAATATATTTTTGATTATCATTTTCTAAAGGCTCAAATCTTTCTTTTGAAGGTGAAATCAATTCACCCAGCTTCACCCATTTCCAACCCGCCTTCGCCAAGTCTTCGGCGGGCAGGCCTTCCGGTAATTGGATACCATTAGAGATGACATCTTTTGGAATGCTATCCCGTTCGTGAAAGATGTCATCTCTCTTTATTGGTGCATAATTTGATTGTGGTTCTGCTGCTTTCCCGCTAAAGATGACATCTTTCTGCACGCTATCGGAATGTGAAAAGATGTCATCTTTTTGCAACAAGCGCCCGCTTAACGCATGTGCCAGCACGCTCTGCCGATAAATACGCAACTGTTCTTTTGCTTTTTTAAGAGAAGCAACTCCGCTGTCCAATTGGCTGAAAAGTTCTTCTATCTTCTCAACAATTTTTTTCTGCTCGGGGAGTGGCGGGAGTGGGATGGGAAGCCTTGAAAAATTCTTTGCTGATATTTCTTTAAAAGTTGTACCTGAAGCATTCTCCTCTGCGAGTCTCTTTGCAGACTTCAGATAGTAATAAACGAATTCACTATCCACCTTTTTATTTGGAAGTAAATTCTTAAATCCTTGATTTGTTGATATTTCATTAGCTGCAATAACAACGTAACCAATGGGAGCTCTGAATGAAAATAATATGCTATCTTTAGGTACTAAACGTGCTGAAGAATTTTTTAGTCCTTCTTCCGAAATATTTCTTCTGCCTTTCGAAATATATTTATTTCTGTATCCCGTAAGATCAGCTGGTGTAATCCAGGCAATTTCACCATCAAAATATTCATGCACTTTTGTTGAAGGAGTTCCCCCCGCTACGACTTCACCTACATCACCAAGTTTAACCCAGAACCAGTTTACAGGAAGGCTATAATCTTTATTCATCTATTCCCATCAATTTTACACCTGAAGCTTTAACAATTTGAATCAGTCTACCAAGTTCTGTTGCTTCAAGGGTTTTTAATTTTAATCTCTGAAAGTGGTCTGTAAATATTTCCTTAAATGTAATTATTCTAATTCTAACTTTAGATTTTGAATCATATTTCAGATTGTTTAAGAACACTTTATCGTTTTCAAATTTCCATATACTATTGTTTAAGTTTTTTCCATTTAATTTTGTTACAACTAAATAATAAGTAAAATTTTTCGAACCGGTTTCCTCAAATATCTTTTTTGCGAGTGCCTTACCCCACTTTCTCACAGCAATTTCCCTAAAATACCGCCATGCTTCTCTCCGATTGACTTTAATATTTGGATCTTTGAGTTTTGTATACCATCCCTCCACGCTGAATCCATTTTGCCAAGATTTACAGCTTGCTGCAGAAACTCTGCTCACACCTTTTTTCTTTTTATGGATCGCCAGAACATCAATATCTGAATTAACAGCATCTGTTCCTTCTTTAAATTTCGGATCATCTTTTGATGGTTTAAACTTTACATTATGCTTTGTAAATGTTCCGGGTTGCGAAAGCAACCAATCATTTACGGCTTGTTCTAGAATATCTTCTTTCATAATTCTCTTTCACCAAATTTAACGCGAGACCAGTTGAAAGGAAGGTTATTATGCATTAACCTTTTCCACCTTTTGATTCAAAACCAGACCTAATTATCTCAAGAATCTGTGAGCTTCCGGACTGTTCAGATTCTGAAGAAATGAATCCACTATTCGTAAGTCCAAAAATACTTTCTGTTGCCTTTAGCAATACTGCATTTTTAATTGCTGGGTCTTCTGTGGCTTTTACAAAGGCTTGAAAGGTACTTAGTCCATTTTGTCTGTGCTTGTTCACTACATAATTATGAATATATGCACGATAATTCTTTCCGCACCATACCGTAGCATAATAGAAAACGGAGAAAACTAAAATTTTTGCAACTGTCAATTGGAGCGCTTGTTCAAATGTAAAATCCTTAGTAAAAATAAAAAAAGCAATTGTAGCCAACACTGCGAATAGTATAGTTGCGAAAGCCATCCATTTCGTAGCAGTTAGCCAATTTCCTGCTGTTTTTTTATGCTCATCAGCTTCTATACTAAAATAAATTGCATTCTGCGATACACCGGCTTCACCGGCAGCCTTACGCATTGAGTCTAAAATTCCATCTGATTCTAACTTTGATTTCTTCTGTTCCTCAACAATTTTATCTTTTAATTCTTTTAGTGTGTTTCTTGCTTGACTTTCAAGTGCTTCGAAATCTGTTCCTTTTCTAATCGAGTACGCTATATGTGGAGCTAAAACCTCATAATAGTTATCATACCTATCCCGGATTGTGTTTATTAATTGGTCTCTCTCCCCTTTTGTGTTTTGCGGATGTTGTTCGATAGTGAAGCCTTTAATATTATTGAACTCACCTATTGCTTGAGTTGCAACCGTATTCAGTTGGTTAATAGCTTTATAAGGTATACCATCAAGATTAGAATTTTTAAGATCGTTAAATAACTTTAATGTACGCTTAAAGTAAGGTAGACCATCTTCGAAAGATAATGCAGTCCCCAATTCTGCTTTCTTAATTAGTGATTCAGGTGTTATGCCTGCTAATTCACTGAGATTTTTTTCTAACTCTGATCGCTTTTGATTTTCTTGTTCTAATGTAGCCATCTTAAATTTTCTCCTTTAAAATTTTTATGCTGCTAATTCTTTATTTAATTCCTCAATAATTTTTTCTGTATCTCCTCCAAAGAGTTGATAGAATTTCCCTAGTCCGCCTTCGTCAACGAATGGAGACAGTTCAGCCAAAGATGACATCTTTGTGTATGCAATTGAAACGTGAAAAGATGTCATCTTTATGCATTTCTCACTTATCATCTTCAATTATATAATTATCACTAAAATAAGTTTTCTTTATTCCAGTGTGAAACTCAATAAAATTCTTTTTCCCTCCAAACCATTCCATTACCTCATTTCTGCATAGCTTAGTTTCTTTATTTCCTACCAATGAATTAAAAGAACTGAATCTATATGTTGTTAAATCCTTAACAAAACCATGATGAACCGGATTGGAATGGATATAATATACTGCCGAGTAAAAGTACTTTTCATCTTCAATAATTTTTCTCTTAAATGCTCTTTGAAATAAATTGCCTTTTCTTTTTTCCTGCTTATTGATAGCCATTGAGTAGGCAATAAAAAACTTTCTGAATTGTTCACTGATTAAATCTGGATCATTAACTTTAGGACGAAGTAACAAATGAAAGTGATTTGATAATAAACAATAAGCAAAGGTGTCCAATAAATCTGCTGTGTACTTATGATATTGTCTTAAAAAGTAATCATAGTTTCCTTCATTAAAAAATATTTGTTCTTTCCCATTACCACGATTATAAACGTGGTAGAGATGATCTTTGTATAACGGTATGTGGTAATCTATCTTTTTCATATTTAAGATGTAAAGATGACATCTTTCTGAATGCTATGTGGAGCTTGAAAAGATGTCATCTTTCCTTCTCCCTCAAGCTGCTAATTCCGCATTAATTTCTGCAAGTATTTTCTCTGTCTGCTCACCAAATATCTGATAAAACTTTCCGAGTCCACCTTCACGGTCAAACGGTGTTCTGTCAAAATCATCTTTATCAATTCTTACAGAAGACACAACATGGTCTTTTATCATTCTCAGCCATTCCATCTGTTCATTTGTAAACTGTACTGGTCCGGCATTACGTCTAAACACCCAATCACGGAAGCTGCGGTTAACAATTTCACTGTAAGGTTCAAGCATTGTATCAATTTTCAACTCAAACCTAATTAAAGAAATTATATCTGTCAGCATTCCCTTGGGAGTTCGGAGTTTTACGGCTTTAGGTTCAACATGCTGGTATGCATTCCAAACCTGATCTATCGATAAATTATACGGCGGGTTAAGCAAAGCGTCCCGTAAATCCTTAACCATATTGTAAGTCAATTCTTTTCGTCGCTCCGGCTGCGAGTAAAGGATTTTCAAAGCAATTATTTCATTCTTATTCTCGTCAATAAACTTTCGGAAGTTATTTATTATCTCTTCTGAGTTTTCTTTTGCTTGAGTGTCGAAACCGGAAAATGTTACTCTGTCGGGATTTGTTTCATCAATTATCTGATAAATTTTTTGACGGACAGTTTCAATAAAATCACGCAGCTTTGGATTGTCGAATGGACGGATGGCTGATTGAATGAATGGTTGAATGACCGATTGAATTTGATCTTCAGTTGGTTCTGCAGTTTCTGACAGATTGAACTTTTTTCTTACGTTATTATCTACCACATCCGGATCGTAAACATTTGCAAGATTAACTGCAACTTCAGTAATGCTTTTGCCTTCAGAGAGCTCTCTAAATTTTTCTCTGTCAGTATCGGAAATTTGTTTATCTAATTTTGACAGCCGGGTAGCGAGCGATGAAAGATTGTCTTCATCCGGCTGCAGGATTACCATTTTCATTAAATCCTTTAGAGGAACGGTTGGCTTTTTATCTACAATAGGATAATCAACCTTAATTGATTTGAATACACCAACAGCATCAATAATATAAAATCTTTCCTTGTTCAGCTTTGCACTTGGCGTAACTTTGACAAGCTCGTCTTTACTGAATGATCTTGTTCCACGACCAATCATCTGCTGGAAATAATTACGTGAGCGAACATCACGCATAAAGATGAGCACTTCAATCGGTTTAACATCGGTGCCCGTTGCAATCATATCAACGGTTACTGCAATTCGAGGATAATATCCTGTTCGGAATTTTTGTAGAATCGCTTCGGGATCTTCGGGTTTCGTATTGTAGGTTATCTTTTTACAGAAATCATTTCCTTCCCCAAACTCTTCACGCACAATGTGAACAATATCTTCCGCATGACTGTCAGTTTTTGCAAAGATCAATGTTTTGGGGACGTCGTATTCATTTCCTCGCTCGGGATAAAATCCTTCTTTCAGAACTCTTTTGTATTCGCGAACTATGTTTCGAATCTGGCTTGGATTTACAATATCTTTATCAAGTTGATTAGCTTCATAAACAACTTCATCATCAAGCTGCTTCCACTCCTTCTTTCTTGTCGTTTTATTGCGGAGATCTACAAATTGCTTTGCTTGAATTTTTGCACCATGCTGAGTGATCTCGGTTTCAATTGTGTAAACATCGTATCCAACATTTACTCTGTCCGCAATTGACTGCTTTAATGTGTACTCGCTAACAATATTTTCATGGAAAAATGCAAAGGTTCGCTTATCGGGAGTTGCGGTAAGTCCAATCATAAAAGCATCAAAGTAATCAAGCACTTGCTTCCACAAATTATAAATTGAGCGGTGGCATTCATCAATAATTATGAAATCGAATGTTTTGATAGGAACGTTTGGCGTGTAAGCAACATCAACGGGTTTATCAATGATTTTAGATTCATACGGCGAATCATCTTCTAGAGATTCATCAAGTTCCTTACCTTTGAGGATGGAGTACATTCTCTGAATAGTACTGATACATACATGTGTGGAGGTATCAATAAAATTTGAACGGAGACGCTGCACGTTGTAAAGTTCGGTGAAAAGTCTCTTGTCGTCATTAGGTTTGTATGCTTGAAATTCCTGTTCGGCTTGCTTACCAAGATTTCTCGTGTCAACTAAGAATAAAATCCGTTTTGCTTTTGCAAATTTTAACAACCGATAAACTGATGTGATAGCAGTGTATGTTTTTCCGGCACCTGTCGCCATTTGAATTAGAGCTCTTGCTCTATTATCGGCGAAAGATTCTTCAAGGTTTTTTATTGCAATGCTTTGACATGCTCTTAAGCCATCGGTATTTAGTGGTGGAAACAATCTTAGTCTTGCTCGAAGTGAATTTTCCTGTTTAATCCAAGCGTACAAAGTTTCCGGTTTGTGAAAATTAAATATCTCTCTTTGCCTTGGAACGGGATCCCGTGCATCAGTGAAATATGTTTCTGTTCCGGTTGATTCGTATTGAAAAGGAAGCTCTTCTTTTTTGAAGATGAATTTTAATTTATCGGCTGCGTATCTAGTAGTCTGGTCATGGACAGCACTCAACGTTATACCTTCTCTTTTTGCCTCAATGACTCCGATTGGCTTTCTATCAACGAATAAAATGTAATCTGCGGAACCGCTTTCGGTGGGATATTCCCTAACAGCAACTCCTAATGAAGCTGAAGGATTAAGCTCTTTAAAATCTTGAACGAACCAGCCTGATTGTTCAAGCTGTTTGTCAATATTTGCTCTGGCTTGCTGTTCGGGTGTTAACAAAGAAACCCTTTTAATTAAAACTTAGATTGTTATACAAGCACGAAAATTAGAATGCATCCATAGCAAAGCATTCTCACATATCGCAATAAGTCTTATCAAACTTACTTTAAAAATAGTTAATGGAATTCATTAAGTCTAACCACCGAATTATTTCAGGTATAAGAGGCATAGTCTTAACTAATCATGAGCAGTCAATTTATGTTTATCATCGGCTGCGTTCTGGAGTGACTTATCATTGAAAAAATAATCCCATCTATTCTATTATTATCCAGGATAAATTCTTCAATTAAGCGCAAATAAATTATTTAAATTTTATCATATAGTGATTTTTCTTCAAACTCGAAACATGCTGTAGATTTATTTCATACACATTATTTTTCTTTGCTTCTGTGATCCCGCTGCTAATAAAATTGTTATTTATAGAAATATTTTGATTTGCCGTTGGGGATATGATTTGCAGTTCTATTAAATGCCATTCAAAAGAATCAAGATCAAATTCAAGTGTTTTTGTCTCTCTATTATATGTTGGAGAAAATACCAATGCATTAGCAGAAAACAAGTATGGTGTTTTGGCTTCACCTAATTTTAAGTTAATCTTTTTAAAATGATTTATATCCTCAGGCACAATAGCGGACGGAATTTCCTTTCCATCGTATAAGATTGAAACTAATGAATTTCCTTTTCCTTTAATATCAACTGTTATAGAAACTCCTTTGAGAGTAACAGATAATTGAACTGAATCCATTTCGTCGGGAATGAATGGACTAAATGAAATATTCCATTCATTTTCTCTCAGACCGAATAAATTATACAAAGTATAAAAGTACCAACCGCCTGCCCAAAGAAATTGAGGTTTATCAATCTTACCATAAATGGCTGGATTGTTTTTATCACTTATTCTATACTCGTATAAAGCTGGCTGTCCATTGGGGCTATTCATTATGCCATTCAAAGTCATAGTTTTTTTAATGAATTCAAAAGCATCCTTGTTTAATCCGTTACTGACTAAAGCGAGCGAGTACCAAGCATTCCCATGGGGCCAGATTCCCCCATTAGCATAATGATAGGGATCTCCGGCTTCATTACCGGCGAATTTCATATAATCAATAAGCAAATGCAGATCCATTGGATATAATGTGTATATGCCCAGTTTTTCATCCAGTAATTTTTCTTTTGCTGTTGTGATCAGCTTTAAATTTTTATCGTCATCCATCAAGTTAAAATGTGAGGCTAACAGAGATCCCATGTAGATATGACGATCTTCTTTTCCATCTTCATAATAACTTGTTAAGTAATTCAATTCAACATTCCAAAGTGAATCAATTAATTTTTTGTTCATTCGATTAGCCAGATTCTCATAAAACTGTATGTTAGCGATATCCCGATTCAACACAGACGAAATAAAATTAAACTCCCTCAAAGCTCGAATGGCCAAGATTGTCATATATGCTCGTGGTCCATAATTGTTACCAATATCCCACCAATCGGGTCTGAAAGACCACATTAAATCGTCTTCTCCTTTATTCTTCAAAGCAGTCTTAATGCTTTGCTCGATACAAGGATAAAGTTGCTCTATAAATTTACTGTCACCTGAATGTCGCAGATAACGTGCACACACAAGAGTGAACCAAAAGTGATTCCAGTTTTCCGTTCCTGCAAATTCGGTTTTATATGTTGTGTCTTTCCAGTAGTATGCGTGAGGAATTATCTTGTCTGTATCTGCTAAACTGATAATATATTTTAAATCATTTTTAACTCTATCCAGGTCGAAATTCACAGCAGCTAAATCAGTTAGCAATACATCGTGAGTAAAATAAAAATTGTATTCTGCTTGAGCTGGCATAGGGACAATTTGTCCATTTAAATAATGGGCATTCGTAGCCAAGACCGCCTTTGACCATCTCGAAGTAAAATCAATATCTTCATCCCGTGTAATGATTTCATTTTTGTCCACAGATTCTTTTATGATATAATTTTTATACTCATTGATTTCATTTTGATAATTTTTTAACAAGAAATCTGTCTTTTCTTTCGCTTCTGAAATTAAGGATGATCCTACAATCTGGATAATTTTAATTGATGTTTTTGGAGCTAATTGTTTTTTATAAATGAATGCTGCAACCGATTTGTTGAGGTTTTCTTTCTGAATTATTTTTTCTGGAAGCGGGCTGTCAGTGTTCAACCACCAATCATCCAGGTTTTTATATTCATTATTCTTTTCTTCTTTGGTCGAAAAACTTGATGGTTTCAACCCTAAATTCATAACAAATATTTGTGCATGACCCGTTTCTGTAAATGGATAGTTTACCCTAATTATTGATCCGTTCTCTTGATATTCGGTGTATGCACTGTCAATAATTTTATAAGTGTGGCATGTTCTTAGAGTTGTTTCTAATCTTGTATATACTTCATATTCTTTTTCAGTCTCAGATGCATTAGTTATTTCATAAGTAACCACCATAGCTGGTTCATTCTTGCAAAACTCATAACTGATTTTTATTTCACTCTCGGAATCATTTCCAATAAAGGAAACAGAATATGGTGTCTGAGAGACTTGATAAATCTGATTTTGTAAAAATCTTTTTGGTGAATCTCCCACTTTCAATCCTAAAGACATAATTCTGTAATTTTCACGCTTCCAGTAATCCTCACTAATATCAATACTGTTGGCAACCGGATAATAAAAACTTATCCTATTCAACAAAGGAAAACTTTTGTGAATTTCAATCCCAACATAAGGGCTTCCAACCTCTATTTGTCCAACTTCCCGCGTGCTTTCAATAGTGAGTAAATTTTTATCTTGCTCATTTATATTAAATGAAATTAATAATAGAGCTAATAATAGATTGATTGACGGATATTTATGATTCATCTTTAAAATTTGGTATAAGTGATTAATTTCTCATTTCAGCAATGTCATTTTCTTTATATCTGAAAATTTATCAGAGATGAATTTTATAAAATAAATTCCTGAATTCACTTTATCGCCTAAATCATTTTTCCCATTCCATTGTACAGTATAATAACCAGGTGATTTATCTTCTTCCACTAATGTCTTAACTTTTTGACCAAGGATATTAAATATTTCAATTTTTATACTCGATTGACTGGAGAGGTGAAATTCGATATTCGTCTGATTGTTAAAAGGATTAGGAAAGTTTTGCGATAATCCAAAATTCTTTGGTGGTTCAAGTTCTTGCTCATCTTCAATATCAGTCATAAAATCATAGAGAGACTGAATACTGCTGTAGGATAAAGCATAATTGTAAATTCTAATATCGTCCAGGACACCTTTAAAATTGTACTGAATATTACCGGGAAGTACTTGTCCGATCATTAAATCGATCGGTGTTGTAAGTATCAACCCAGAAAAAGAAGAAAATGCATCTAATTCACCATTAATATAAATTTCATAATCATTTCCATCATAAAGAACAGTAACATTATAAAGATTATTTTTAACCAACTCGGTTTCTGAATCAAGGTCCTTTATCCTTATGTTAGTTTTGACTGTCCATCTGATATGTTTATTTGTAATTGATACTTTCCATCGGTTTTCCCAATTGCCGTGAGAAAGAGGATAAGCTTCCCTATCGTAAAACTCTCCAACCTTTATCCAGAAATTAATCGTCACACTATTCTGAAAATTTAAGCTTGAACTAGTTGAAACTTGGATATTGTCATTTATCCCATCGAAGGTGTATGCACTCATCGCATTTCCCCAGCGATCAGTAGTTAATGAAGCACCGGAAACTGTCCCATTATTATTAAACCCGCTTGCATCATTAGCATTGCCATTAAAAGGATAGAAAGCTACAAGATCTCCTGTCTGGTTGATAGTTGTATCTCGGACAGAAACACCAATACTGTCGAGCACTTCTCCTCCTCGACCATCATTTACTGAACAGAATATATAGTAATTATCGGCACCAAGTGGTGCAGTCCAGTTGACAGATGAACCGATTCCCGATAAGGTACCAAAGGCTGCGGACCAACCGTAGATTAGCGAATCTCCATCAGAATCAGATGCAAAACATTTAATTTCAGTATTTGAACCGAGATGAATTTTTCTTGGATGTGCTTCAATTTTATTTATTGTCGGATTATTATTTATGTACTCAGTAACATCGATTATCAGGGAGTCAGTTACCATTCCGCCATTACTGCTGCCTACAGTACATCTAATAATATATGCCCCCGGAACTGATGGTGCATACCAATTTATTACAGAACCAGTTCCCGTAAAAGACCCACCCGAAACTGACCACCAGTAAGCTAATGTATCAAGATCTGGATCTTCCGCAGTACAATAAACTTTTGAGGAATCATTTAAAACCAATAACTGTTTATCCGATGCAAGTGATTTTATTCTAGGAGGATAATTGGATACACTCTGCCCCGATGAATAGTCAATTACTCTTCCGTTCACCAATGCCTTAGAAAGTTCGTATGTAATCGTACTGTTCGAAGGAATAATAACGGCTATCACTGCTGCATCTGTAAGAATTGTTATAGGTGTTTCTCCAGAAACGGCAGTTTTTATTATAGTGTTAGTCACCGCATCGTATATATCTTGCACTCCAGTTCCAACATTTAGCACTACTGTCTTTTCTACAAGGTAAGGATTGTAAAAGAGATAAGTTGGATAAGTCTGATTATGGAAATAGTCAGTTTTTAAAAGATCAAGCCGAAGAATTTTTTCAACATTTGTAGTGTCAATGATTCCGCCTAATATTCCAACGTGTGATGAACCATAAAGCGCAAGATTTGTCGCTCCCCAGTTTCCGTCTATTGCGTCTCCGGTTGCATAGGGACTTTGACCATATTTTGATTGCCGAATCGCTTCGTGACCGATATAAGAATTTGGATCGTATTGTTGGGCCCATTCTTCGCTATCTTGATTTTGATCCGGAAGATAATTAGTGTAAAACAATCTTGCAGAATTAGCAGCATTCAAAACCCACTTACCGATTGCACGCGCATAACGGTCATCATAACGGACTAACGGAACGAGCGCGCCTACTTGCTCAAGTGTATTCATCAGAAAAGCGTAATCATTTGAACCATTCACTTCACCAATTAAACCGTTAACGTCATAACCTCCCCATTTACCAAGAATTGCACCCCATTGACGAAGTGGCCCAACATCAAAACACCAATTAATTATTTTTGAAATATTATACGTTGTTCCTAATTCTGCATTCATTCTTGCTGCTGTATAAGTGCCATATACTAGTTGTAATTCGTATGAAGGATTTGAAGTTAGAGAATTGAGAAATTCCATGCACCATTCAGCACCAATTCTGTATTTTTCATTTTTGGTTTCCATATATGCATTGTAAAGTATCCAAGCGATAGCACCAGCAGCTTCAGGTTCGTCGGGATCTCCGGATGAAAACGGAGTCATAGTCATAAGATTAAATGCACGGTAATTCATATTTGGGATATGCCAAGGAGTTGTGCTCCCTCCCATCGATTTTACAGCAGCCAGCCATTGATCGGCAACCGTCGAAAATTGATTAGAAAAATCACCGGTAAGAGGATGCTGATCATATAGTTGATAGAAAAATATATTTGGCATCACATCATACCACCAATCATCCCAATTGCTGCCTGTTGGATGATTTAGATAAACATTTGCATTATTTGCTTTATTAAAATACTCTTCACTCATCAATACCCAGTTATTTCCGTTCTGATCACTTTTATCGATGCCGATTAAAGATGCTCCAACCGTAGCAGGAATTAGATTTATACCTTCTGCAGAAGCTGGAGATGTAGTACCCACAACTGTGTGAAGACCAAAACTACTATGTCCAGGATAATTAATAGAGTTATTATTTATCCAAATCAGTGGAAGATATTGTCCCGTTCGATTAATATCGAAAACAAGGCTATCATAACCTTTAGCTACCTTTTCCCAGTCTCTCATTTCATATGGAGATGGAATATTTGGCATTTGCTCTATTCGATTTATACTAATTTGTTGGGCATTTGTTATAGTAAAAGAAAAGAATAACCAAAAAATAATTTTAAGAATTTTATTTTGCCTAAATCTTTTCATAACAAACACGCCTTATACTTTGTCCAGATTTTATTTTTTCTACCATGCATAATACTGCGGAGACTGTCCTGCTGGGGGAAATATTGCATCTAATTTCGATAGAGATTCTTCATTAAAATTAATCTCTAAAGCTCTTATTGAAGTCTCTAATTGTTGAAGAGTTCTAGGTCCTATTATTGGAGAAGTAATTCCAGGTTGATTTAAAAGCCAGGCCAGAGCAGCGTTTGCTGGATCCTCTCCAATATCGTCACAAAAGTTTTCCCATTTTTCAATTTGTTCTCTGTTGTTTTTCAATTTAATAATAATTTCTTCAGAATTCCTTCGACCCTCATTTCGATTTTTTATTACACCGCCAAGAAGTCCTCCCTCGAGCGGGCTCCAGGGAATTATACCGACATCATAATATTTACAGGCGGGGATCATCTCTCTTTCAATTTTCCGATTGAAGAGATTGTATTTGCTTTGTTCACTAATCAATCCAAGTAAATTTCTTTTTCGTGCTTCTTCATTTGCTGTTGCGATATCCCATCCGGCAAAATTACTGCTGCCCACATAAATTATTTTACCTTCACCAATTAGTTGCTCCATTGCCTGCCATATTTCATCCCAAGGAGTATCTCTATGAATGTGATGCATTTGATACAAATCAATGTGATCAGTCTTTAATCTTTTCAGACTATCCTCACAAGCTTTTTTTATATGATAGGCCGAAAGGTGCCTGTCATTGACACCACTTCCCATTTCACCATAAACCTTGGTGGCAAGAACAATGTTTTCTCTTCGATCGCTCTTTTCCTGAAACCACTTTCCTAAAATTTTTTCGGTGATACCTTCTCCCTTTTTCCCGCCATAAACATTTGCAGTATCAAAAAAATTAATCCCCAATTCAAGCGCACGGTTCATTATATCATTGCTTTCCTTTTCTGGTGTAATGTCACCAAAATTCATTGTGCCGAGACAAAGTCTACTAACCTTTAATCCACTTCGACCTAATTTTGTATATAACATTTTTCCTCCCTGTAGATCTTCTATATAAACATTTGGTTAATTATGTAAATAACTATTTAACGAATAGATTTTAATATCCTTTAATTTTATTGGTTTAACTTGTTTACCAAGAATTTTTAATTTGATTTGTTCACCAGGTAGGATAAAAAATCCTCTATCTGAAAAAGTTAATTGCGGATGATATAAATCTATGAAAAATGCAGCACCGTTACTTTTTACAATTAATTCTGATTCTTCATCTTTATTTGCAATATCTAATTCTATTTCAGACTTTTTTAACTTTATATGTTTCCATGGTTTAGTTAGATAATAATTTCTGCAAATTATTTCATTTGATTCATTATATAAAACTGCCGCCAATATCCAATTTTCATCATGTGGTAAGTTCTTGCGAAAAACTGATTTGATTTCTGTAAGTTTTATATTATCGTAATTCACATTGTATGAGCTATCTTCTACAATTTCCCCAGAGACTATGTCGACCACTGTTAGTCTCATTCTTCCTGTGATTATGTTTTCATCTTGGTTAAGTAAAATTATTTTAATCTTACTTCCGTCATCTTTAAAGTATAATAACTGTGGTGCGAATGCATCTTTCACAAAATGATAAGCGATTTTTGGTTTGATCTCGGAATCAATAATAGACCAGCTGGTTACGGGCCAACAGTCATTTATTTGCCAAATAATACTGCCGTTTGTTCTACCATTTGTTCGCCAATACTCAAGACATGTTTTCAAAGCAAAAGCTTGATTCAATTGCGTCAAATACAAAAAATCGTCCCACTCTGTGTTGACAGGAAGATGACTGCTTAAAAATTTAATTAATCTTTCAGGTCCTTCTATTTGTTTATTATGATACTCGAATATATTATCGCTAATAGATCTGTTCTCGTCAGGCAAATATTTTTCTAACGTATCTTTATTAGCAGGCCCCTGAAAGCCAAACTCAGTAACAAATAAACTCCTGTCGTTTTTCACAGCTGTATAATCAATCCACCTGCTCCAGATATTCCATTGATGGGTATTCCCACTATTGAACGAATTTGGATCGTTATCAATTCCAAAAGGAGAAGAAGGCCAGTAAGGGCGTTCAGAATCAATCTTTTTTAAAATCACATGGATAATACTATGATAGATTTTGTACCCTGGCATTTTTTTATAGGAAGTCTTCTGCTCCTGAAACCAAATCCATTCGTTTTCATTGTTGCCGCACCAAAGGGCAAGGCATGCATGGTGCTGAAGTCTTAAAACATTCTGAGTTACTTCTTCCCTTACATTTGCTATGAACTCATCATTCTCCGGATAAGAACCGCAAGCAAACATAAAATCCTGCCAAACTAATAAGCCTAAATGATCGCAGATGTCATAAAATTCATCAGCCTCATAAACACCGCCACCCCATACTCTTACAATGTTCATATTTGCTGACTTGGCGTAATTAAGTAACTCTGAATATTTTTTGTGAGTAACGCGTGGAAGAAATGAATCCGCCGGTATCCAGTTCACTCCTTTACAATAGATATCTTTATGATTCACTCGAAATTTAAATGTCGAGCCTTTTTTATCCTGAAGTATTAATTCAATTTTTCTAATTCCAACATTTCTAACCATTTCATCAACAACTAAATTTTTATTATCAATTATCTTGACATGTAGTAGGTATAAGTTTTGATCACCTTCCTCATTGGGCCACCATAATTTCGGATCTTTAATTCTAAAATTAGTCTTATAATTATTTAATCGTTGAATTGGAATTTTCTTTTCATAAATATTTTTTCCGTCCGACAAAGAAAGTAGAAGCGATATATTATTAGATTGACTATTTGTGATTCTAACATCGACTTCTACTTGAGCATAATTCTTACCGAGTTTACTTGTATTAAAAGTTACACTTTCAATTTTTGCATTGGTCCACTCCTCTAAATACACTTTACGCCAAATGCCTGTAGTAGGAAAAGAAGGTCCCCAATCCCAACCGAAAGAATACTGCGCTTTCCTTATATATACTCTGCTAGAGTTGAGTGCAACGGGAAGTTTTCCATATTTTTTTTCCTGTTGGCAAGCATAGCGTACTGGAGATTTAATAATTACCTTCAGAGTATTATCTGAAATCTTTAAAATATCTTTAACATTATACTTATAGGTAATAAACATATTATCAGAACCGCCAAGCTTGGTTCCATTTAAATATATTTCACAAATTGTGTCTAAGCCTTCAAAAACAAGATCAATGTTATTATTAGTGTCTTTATTAAAATCAAATTTGGTTTGATAAACCCAATCGCATTCAGAAATCCAATTCAATCTTAATTCATTATCGGAATAAAACGGATCTTCGATAAGCCTATTGTTTAATAAATCAGTGTGAATTGTCCCTGGTACTTCGGCTGGAAATTGCTTTCCGGATTTGATTTCTTCATGTGGAATTATAGAAGTGGTATAAGAAGAATCTGATAATGAAAATACCCAATTTTTATTTAATTCTTTTTTCTTAAACACATTCCTGACCAATCATAAATCTATAAAATTTTTATAATTAACGCGTTTCAAATTCTTACTAATGACGTTGCCGATAAGTGGTGCCCCAGAACTGCGATGTCGCATAAAAAGCTAATGCCCGTATTTGTTAAAAAATTTATTTTATAGAACCACTTTACATAACTAACTTCACACGGAACAAATAAACCAATAATTACACAAATACAGAGTGTGAAAACACTTTCGCCTTAAAGAACCTGTTAGCCACTAGCTTATACATTAATTTTATGTAAATGTTTTTCTATACAATCAAGAAAATAAGTTCTACTTCTAGGAAATGTTTTACCATATTTATTGATTGAAATTGTGTGATATGTTAGAATTAACCGCTTCATCGCTCGTGAAAGCGCAACATAAAATGTTCTACTATCTTCTTCCTTTTCTTCAATTGTGTTAGATGCCCACGATGGATATACATCATTAACACACTCAGGAACTATTACATTTTCAAATTCTAAACCTTTTCCTTTGTGAACTGTCGAAATAACAATTTTTTCATCTCCAATGATCAAATCAGCTTCTTTGTATAATTTATAGTCAATAACGTGATATTTCAGTAAATCGAATAAACTTTTATAACCACATTTAACCTGCATATGTCTTAATAACTTAGATAAATAATATGCGTCATCTGTGTCAATCGAATAATTTAAAGTGTTTTTTAAATAATCGAGAAAATCGTTAATAATAATTGTAAAACTGGTTTGTTGATTAATCTGAGCTTTCCATTTATTCCAAATGGGAAAGAAATTATCATAAAATATTTGGAGTATTTTTTTGTTTTTTTCTGAAAATTCCTTTTGTGGAGTAATTCTTTTTTCAGATTCTATGGCTAAATGTCTAGTTAAATTAGCTGTAGCGAGAACATCTTCTAAAGCATTATGGGAATTAACTCCTTGTAATTTTAACGAAGAAATTAAATCTATCAATTTATAAGAATTTAGTTTGGGATATAGTTTACGAGAGATCTCCAAGGTATCAAACTTGATTTTAGGGTTATTAGCTTGAAGGTCAAATCCATTACGTGCAGAATTTGATTGCAATATTTTCCAATCATATTCTAAATTATGAGCAATTAAAACGTCTCCATTAACAAAATGATTAAACCTAGATAGACCTTCTCTCGCATCGATTCCATTCGAAATAAGAAATTCTTTAGAAATATGATGAATATTTTCGCTTTCGGCTAAATCTTTATCAGTTTTAATGAATACTTCAAAAGTAACCCCAATCTCTCCTTTTATTATTTCAACAGCAGCTATTTGAATTATATCATCTTTCTGTGTATTTAATCCAGTAGTTTCTGTATCAAATATTACGAGCCTTTCGTTTTGAAATAATTTAAGAAAATCTTCCAGCGTAAATCTTGCGTTATTTTTATTTAATAAATAATCAGCAGGATAAAGGCCAATGTCAAACAAAGAATTCACAAAATGTCTTGATTCTTTTAATGTGGGGATTTTACCAAAAATATTGAACATTCTATACCAAGATACTCTATCAAGTTCATTTTCAATACAACCCAAAAACGCAACGATATTTTTAATAGCTTTTCTACGAAATAAATCAAAACCCGATATATTAAAATGATCAACATTCATTGATTTTAAAATATTACTAAACATGTCGGCAGTTTTATTCAATCGCACTAATATGGCTGTTTGTTTTTCATTTTCTTTTGTAAGACTAGGCAAAATTTTATTTATTATGTAACTCACGTTACGCAAAAATATATTTATGTTTAATTATTTAGAACTTCATAGCAAAGCAAGCTTTGAGATTTTCCAGTTCATCAAAAGCGGCACGATTTGCAGAGATATAAAATTTCGTTCTTAATGCAGTTGGATTTAGCTCCGATTTCAAACTCAAATATTCCAACTTGAAAAATGAATATATCGAAGCAAAAATATGATTGCTCTGCGTTCTGACTCTCTTCGTCGGGGACTTGCATAAGCAAACATGCTGCTTTAATGACTTGTGGTATTCTTCGACTTTCCACCGTTTGCGATAGATCGTTGTAATTTGTTCGTATGTTAATGTTAGATCGCTACTGACCAAATAGAGAACACCTTCGCTTCCATCTGCGTTTTTGAAGACTTGCTCTATTAACAAAAGCGGGAAACTTACCCCTTCTAAATAGATTTCTTGGTGCTGGTTCTCTTTCAGTTCAAGCGTGCTTACTGTAACATACTTCCCCGATAGTTTATCTTTTTTGCTTAACGCTATTTTTCTATTTGTCTTTATCGGCATAATAAAATCTTTTTTCAGTTCTTCTTTGACAAGCATCATGTTCTCACTTGACGCATACCAAACATCATTGAGTACATATTTGAATTTGATATTATTTTTAACACAAGCTTTTAGCATTTCCTGGTACTGTTCGTTTTTTGTTTTCTCACTAATTCTTTTTTCTTTCTTTGTCTTTTCGTCAAATACGTTTTTTGTCTTTCGCACTATATCAAACGTTACCGGTATTCTATATCCATTACTGTAATACATTGCAGAAATAATATTTACTCCCTTTACTGATCGTCCCTGGCTGTGATCAAAATGCCAACAGATAATTTCGTTCTCATCCGTACTTGGTTTTTCTTCTATCGTGTCATCTATTATTAGTACTCCCTCTTCTCCGCCAGAAGTGGACTGTATTTCTCTTACTGTCGGTTTTATTAGTGCCCAAAAACCTGCCGCTGTAAAATCTTCAGAACTTAAAAATCTCGTTACTTTATCGTGGCTAATTTTCCCTTCTGACAATACAGATAAACCCGTTGCCGTGGTATATGAAAATGAACTCATTAAATAATCAGAGTATATTTCTAAAAGTTGCTTATCCATCTCCTACCTCTTATTTTCTTTCTTAGAAATTTAATGATTTTCTTCTTCTTTGCGTAAGGTGAGTTA